>Ga0209693_10000034_pt1 | contig 54435 bp, 54 predicted proteins | sample HubBroMetageWRM3_FD_188345 | JGI IMG/M metagenome (GOLD analysis project Ga0209693, IMG submission 188345) | Warmed soil microbial communities from the Hubbard Brook experimental Forest, New Hampshire - Hubbard Brook CCASE Soil Metagenome WRM 3... | ecosystem: Environmental > Terrestrial > Soil... | reverse complement strand
CAATTCGACAGCGAAAGCGCGCATCAGGCCGACGACGCCATGCTTGGCCGCCACATAACGACCCGTGTGGGCAAGGGCTTTCATCGCCGCGACTGAGCCGATGACCACAATAGACTTGACCGCCGCGTAGTCGCGGACGTCGACTTGGGTACCGCGTGACTGCGGCCTTGACCCCGAGCGGCACCGCCGACGAAGGCGACCTTGCCGTCAACCCGACCGGCCATTACGGCACCAGCGTTGGCATAGTTTCCCAGCCGCGCACCGTCGACGTCGGGCTGAGCTTGGCGTTGGCCATGTCGGGCTCCCACTCCGGGAACCGCTCAAGGATTTCCTCCAGTGCGACCCGGCCTTCCAGGCGCGCCAGCGCCGAACCCAGACAGAAGTGGGCGCCCACGCTGAAAGTGAGATGCGGCCGGGCTGTGCGATGGATGTTGAATTCGCCCGCATCGGGACCGAATTGCCGCTCGTCGCGGCACGCCGCCCCGACAAGCATCAGCATCACACTGCCTTCGGGCACCGTCTGGTCATACGCGGTGAAGTCGCGGGTCACATACCGCGCCATGTGCGGCGCCGGCGGCTCAAAGCGCAGCAGTTCCTCGATCGCCTGCGGGATCAGCCCGGGGTTGTCGACGAGGTCGCGACGCTGATCGGGGTGCTCGGCGAGAACCTTCCCCGCCCAACCGATCAGCCGTGTCGTTGTTTCGTTGCCTGCTCCGGCGACAACGTTGACATACACCAGTATTTCTTCGCGGGTGAGCCGCCGCGTCGTGCCGGTTTCATCGACGAACTCGGCGGTGAGCAGATCAGTCATGATGTCGTCGGAAGGATTCTCGGCACGCCAGTCGATGTAGGCGGCGAACATCTCGCCCACCGACAAACCCCGGGTGTGGTCCATGGGCTTGCCCGCCTCCGTGCGTAGTTGGGCGTTGACGTGGTCGCGGACGAACTCCTGGTCGTCGTCGGGAATGCCGAGCAGCGCGCTGATGACTTTCATCGGCATCTGCGCACCCAAGTCGGTGACGAAGTCGAAGCGACCCGTTCCGACGACCGGATCGAGCGCTTGGACACAGAACTGACGGATCATCGGCTCCAGCGCATTGATCTTGCGTGGCGTGAACATCCGCGCCAGCAGCTTGCGGTGCATGTCGTGGATCGGCGGGTCTTCGAAGATCAGCATGCCCGACGGGATGTCGAGGTTGGCCTTGATCAACTCCAGGATCACGCCACGGGCTGAACTGAACGTGGCGTGGTCGACCAGCGCCTTATTGACGTCGAGGAACCGGCTCAGCGCGAAGAAGTCGTATTCCGCGTTGTAGTAAAGCGGCACCTCGTCACGCAGGCGCGCGAACATCGGATACGGGTCGGCGATGAGCTCGACATCGTATGGATCGAAACGAACATGACTCTCGGTGCTCGTCGTCACGAAATCCCTCCTAGCACAGCCACTTCCAGATGCCTGACCAAATACCGGAGCCGCCTGTACCAGGGCTGGGACGCCCAGTCGATGTGCGCCGGATTCGGTTGGGCCAATTTGTACACTCCGCTTAAATGCGTTGCTCTGATAAGCGCACGCACTCGGCCGATACGGGATCACCGATGGCCGAGCGTCGACTTAACTCTATTCTCGTAGAGAACCACATAGCAGAACCTCTGGCAAGACCCAGCGTCGCGAAGTCCACCGCTAACCTGTGCTTGCCGCGACCCGGCCGCGGCGCGCCGCACGGGGGTTGCCGGAATCGGTCAGCCGCCCCTTCCCGGGACTCTTGAGAATGCCGGCAGCGATCGCCGACAAAATCCCATCCAGTTGCTCTGGGCTGTCGACGATGCGGTCGCCATGGGCGAACCGCAGCAACAAACCATTGATGAACGTCAGCGTGACGTTGCTCAGATCCTCGACCACGCCCGATTCCAACTCGGCACCATGTGGCATGAGCTGGACCAGGATCTCGCGATGCAGCTTGGTGAATCCGTCCGTTGCCTGCTGCAGAATCGCGGCCATCGCCGGATCGCGAGCGGCCTGCATCGTGAGTTCGTACCTGGCCTTTGTCCGGGACAACTGTGGTTCACTACCGGCTTGAATGACCACTTGCGCCAACCGTGAGGGCGAAGGATGGCCTGCCCGGCTGTTGGTGCTGTCAGCGATGGACTGCAGGCTGGCCAGATCCTGCTCGGCCACCCGTTCGGCCACGGCGCGCAGCAGCGCCGAACGGGTACGGAAATAGAACGAGGTGGTGCCGTCGGGCACGCCGGCCTTGCGGTCCACCTTCAGATGGCTCAGCCCCTTGGCCCCATCTTCGGCCAACAACTGGATGGCCGCATCGCATAAGTCGCGTCGGCGCTCCGTAGGATTAGGTCTTCGGCGTTTCGCTACGGCGGGATTAGGTCGAGCCATGTACGCAGACTTTCGTGGCGACGGATCTCGGTCGGCAATTCGCTAACTTGCAGCACGACGATACTCTATGTTCGTAGTGTCGGCAAAAGAATCTGGACTATTCAGGGCGCGCGCTCACCAAATCGGCGATAACCAGTGCTACACCTGACCACGAGCTACTTTGCTTTGATTCGAGATTTGGTCAGCGAAAGGAAGGCTGTGGCGTTCGACCACACCGAGAACGCATCGACAGACACTCGGCCACGGCTGGCGGCGGGTTCACTGGCCAGTTCGGTCAGCGCCGCGCGGCTAACCACCATCATTGTGCTCGGTGCAGTGCTCTGCGGCTGCCACTCGACTCGGCAGACACCAGCGTCGAGCACCACGGGGACGTTGGGACCGCCGACGACAACCCAATTGGTGACGCAGGTGGTCACCATTCAACCGTTGCCGGTTCGGCCGGTGCAAAAGTCTCAGCCGACAATGCCCGACAAGTGCCCCGCAAAGGACCCGAACGTCCCTGTGCCGCCGACCAATGGTCTGGTTACCTGTGACCTGTCCCGAACCACCCTCTATACGTTGGGTCCCGAGGTGATTCAGCTGGTGCTCACACACGTGGCCCCACCCAAATTGGTGACATCGGACTTCTATGAAGTGAATTTGACGATGGACCCACCGTCGGCGACCGCCTGGGCGTCATTCACCGCCGCGCATTTGCGGGCCCACGTTGCCTTCATCCGCGACGATCTCGTCCTGGAGGCGCCGATCATCGAAGAACAAGTCACTTCTGGACAGGTCGCGCTGACTACCCAAACGGGTCCGGCCGCCGACCAGTTAGCTCAACTGGCCGGCCGCCGCGCCGAGCCCGGCCAGTGACCGCAGACCGGCTTGGTATCGGTTTCCTCGGTGGATTCGGGCTCCCGCCAATGGAGTTCGTCGACCTCGCTGCCGATCTTGACTGCCACTACATCTCGGCCGTTGTGCGGGGACAGCAGTTGTTGCCGCTGGGATATCCGCCCTTTTCGCTGACGGACGACCCCGCTCTGAGAAACGACCTGCTCGCCGCCATGAATCACCGCGGCGTGGCAATCTCGCTCGGCGACGGGTTCCTGGTGCTACCGGGCGCCGAAATGGCGGCATTCGGTGCGGATCTCGATGTCCTGGCCGAGCTCGGCGTCCCACGAATAAACGTCGTCAGCCTCGACCCCGATCTGGGCCGCACGTTCGACCAGTTCGCCGCGCTGACAGAGCTGGCCGCCCAGCGCAACATCCGGACCGCGGTCGAACCAGTGCCCGGTCTGACTGTCGGCGATCTGCCTACCGCGTTGGCCGCTGCGGAACACGTCGGACGACCCGAGTTCCAACTGTTGATCGACACCATGCATTTGGTGCGGTCCGGTTCTGGCGCCACCGACCTTGCAGTCTTGGATCCCAACCAGATCGGCTACGCCCAGTTGTGCGACTCGACGTTGCAGGCGCGCAGCGATAATTACGCCGACGAAGCCGTGTTCGAGCGCATGGTGCCCGGCGAAGGCGAGCTACCGCTGAGCGACATCTTGTCCGTGCTTCCCTCCGACATCGTCATCGAACTCGAAGTACCGAGACGATCACTGGCGCTGGCCGGCGTCAGTCCGATCGATCGCCTCCGCCCGTGTGTCGATGCGGCACGCCGCTTGTTGTCCGAACTGTCAACTGGGCGAACGGATTAACCATTCGACAATGCCTGAAGGCCTGAAGGCCTGAGACTATAGCGTTGGTTGATCTTCGCCAAACGGTTGCAGGTCGACGTCTAAAACCGAAATGGGATCCAAGATGACCCCGTTGTCCGCGACGTAGCGGTCCCACAGCGCGAGCAGCTCGGCCAGCTTGTCGGGCCGCGAGGCGGCCAGATCGTCGATCTCGCCCCGGTCAACGGAGAGGTCGTAAAGCTGCCAGCGACCCGGGCCGTAGGGCGCGGGCAGGTAGAGCGCCTTCCAGTCGCCCTGGCGGATGGCGCGGCGGCCGAACAACTCCCAACCGGTGCCGGTACCGGCGTCATGTACCGCATCGGCGGCACCCGACAGGTACTCGACCAGCGAGCGACCCTGCATGGGTTCTACCTCGCGGCCCCGGTAGGCGGAGCCGGGATGTGCCACGCCGGCCAGTTCCAGCACGGTCGGGGCGATGTCCATGACGGTCGCGAACGCTGTGCCGATCTGGCGCTGCCGGGCGAAGCCCGGCCAGGTGACGAACCCGACCACCCGGATCCCGCCTTCGGTGGTGAACGCCTTGTGCAGGCGCGACGGCGCGGTGGCAGCCTGTGCCCAGCGCGGGCCGTACCAGATGAACGAGGTGGGTCCGCCGAGGTTGTCGAGGCTGTTGTCGCAGTACTTTTCGATCTGCGCGACGATCTGGGCACCGTGGAGCGGCATGGCCTCGACGATCGCTCCCTCCGCGCCGTTGTCGGACAGAAAGATCACGACCGTGTTGTCAAGCTCGCCGGTCTCTGCGAGATAGTCGATCACCCGGCCGACGTTCCAGTCCATCCGATCCACCATCGCGGCGTAGACCTCCATGCTGCGGGCCGAAAGCGCGCGCTCGTCGGCCGTCATGTCGGCCCACTCGGGAGCGCCGTCAGCGACGACCGGGTGCGCCACGACATCAGGCGGGCATAGGCCTAGCCGCTTGAGCGCCGCCAGACGCGCTTCGCGCAATGCGTCCGGACCGGCTTCATAGCGGCCGTGATAGCTCGCGATGGATTCGCGAGGTGCTTGTAGCGGCCAGTGCGGCGCTTGAAAGGGCAGATAGGCGAAGAACGGCCGATCTTGATTTCCGGGGTCCTGCGACCGCTCTCGGAAGTAACGCAACAGGGTGTCGGTATAGAAGTCCGACGAGTAGAAGTCGTCGCCGACCGCGACGAACTTGTCATCCTCGGTGTAAAGCGTTGGCACCGGCGAGAATCCCCCGCCTGCAGCGCCCCCGTAATGACTGGCGCCGGCCGGCAGCAGCGCGAACGACCGATCGAACCCGCGCGCCCACGGCGACCTCTCGATCGTGCTACCCAGATGCCATTTACCCGACATCAAGGTCAGATAGCCGGCGTCGCGCAGTAGCTCGGGCAAGGCTACGACCCGGTCGTTCAAATAGCCCTCGTAACCGGGCGCGCCCTGGAATCCGGGCCCCGCGACCTCAAGCATCGTGCCGATGCCCGCGATGTGGTGATCGGTTCCAGTTAGCAGCATCGCCCGGGTGGGCGAGCACGCAGGCGCCGAATGAAAATCGGTGAACCGGATCCCCGAGTAGGCGAGCCGGTCCAGATTGGGCGTATAGATCTCGCCGCCGAAGGCACCGATATCGGAGAACCCGAGATCGTCTGCGACGATAACCAAGAAATTGGGCCGTTTCACGCTGAAGCATCCTCCCAGGTCTGGCGTCCGAATGGAACGTTCTGAAAACCACCGATCTGGATTCCGCCGACGCGCTCCGGGTTCTCTCGGGGCGCTCTCGCCGATATTGTGATGACTGGGCCGTAGCCGGGCTTCATTCGGCGCAACACGGCACCCGGACACCAGCGCAGGGGCACAGATGTTCACACAGTTTGCGATGTCCATTCCGCTGATCGCCGCCCCGATGGCGGGCGGCCCAACCACCCCGGCAATGGTGTCGGCTGCGACTCGGGCAGGTGCCCTGGGCATGCTCGCAGCGGGCTACAAAACCGCGGAGGCCGTCGAAGGTGAGATCAAGAGTGTTCGCGCCGAGGGAATCCCGTTCGGCATCAACGTGTTTGTGCCCAACCCGTTGCCGGTCGACCCGAACAGCTACCGAACTTACGCCGAAATCATTCAGCGGGAAGCCGACCAGTTCGGTCTGGAACTACCGACAGAGCCGATCGAGGACACCGACAGGTTCGACGAGAAGATCACACTGTTGCTCGACGACCCGGTGCCGATGGTGTCGTTCACCTTCGGCATTCCGCCGCGCAGCGTGATAGCGGCACTGCAACAGGCCAATAGCGTCGTCGTCCAAACGGTGACTACGCCCGACGAGGCGGCGCAAGCGCGTGACGCCGGTGTCGACATGCTTGCTGTGCAGGCGGCCGCGGCCGGCGGGCATTCTGGAACGCTCTCGCCGCGGGAGCCATTGCAGCCTGTCCCGATCGTCGACCTCGTCAAAGAGATCACTGCGACCGTGCCGCTACCGGTGCTGGCCGCAGGTGGGCTGGCCACCCCCGGGGCGGTGGCTGAGGTCATTCGCGCGGGCGCTGCTGCCGCCGTGGTCGGCACCGTTCTGCTGCGTGCCGACGAAAGCGGCGCGTCAGCCACCCACCAGGCTGCCCTTACCGATCCCGCGCGCACCGAGACCGTGCTGACTCACGCCTTCACCGGGCGCCCGGCCCGCGGTCTGCGCAATACGTTCATCGACACTCACGAAGCGCAAGCTCCGTTCGGTTATCCCGCTATTCACTACCTGACCAGTCCCCTGCGCAAAGCCGCTGCTGCGGCAGGGAAGCCGGACTACGTCCACCTGTGGGCAGGCACCGGGTACCGGCACGCCACCGCCGAACCCACGTCGGAAATTCTGCAGACACTGGCTTCTGACCTGTGATCGAGGGCCATCGTGCCGCGGAGAAGTCAGGCCGCGTTGGAACGACGGTCCGTGCGCCCGCGGGTATCCGTCGACCATAGGTGGCCACAGTCTTTGCACTGCAGGTGCACTTGCGTGCCCTCGTTGCTCAGCAGGTACTGCCAATGGTCAGCGCAGTTCTTCGTGCTCCGGCAGTCCCCGCATTGGGCGCCGTGATCACAGCTGGGGCAGGGCAGCCATGCGCGCCTGCCCCGGTCGGCGGTCGGGTCAATCGGGAGCATGATTCACCGTCCGATCGGGCAGCACCCGGGCGCTGACAAGCTCGTCGTAGATCCGCTGCTGCTCCTCGTCGAGGTCGGAGTACAGCATGTCGTAGGCCTTCTCTTCCTCGGCCAGAACGGCGGTCGGATCCCAGTCATCACCGATGGCCTCCAGCACCGCACTGCGGCGTCGTGCCTCGTCCAAGGTCAGGTCGTAGGCGAATTCCAGGTCGCGCATCGCGCTAGCGTTCACGGTGGTGGTTAGCCTGAGCAATGACCTACGTCACGTTTGCCGGTTGAGTTGCGTCACAGTCTGCGCAACTCCTGTTGCTGCGCGTGGGTAAACGTCGCACCAACCGGGTCGGCGTCGCCCCAGCCATGCAGGAACGCTCACGCCAAGCCCAACTCAGTACTTGAAGCGATTGAGCATGTCGTAGCGACGGGCGGGCGGTCCCGCCAACTTGTAAATCAACCGCACCGCGGTCGTTTCGATCTTCTCGTAGCCGGCTAGTGCCGACGTCTGCTCGACGAATCGCAGCCTGGAGTTCCACGTTTCCATCTCGCGCACGTTGCCGATGCCCCACTTGACGATGCCTTTGGTGAGGACTTTCGACAGGCGCGGCGCCAGCGGTGAGAGCGTGTCGAAAAGCATTTCACCGGAATATCGGTCCGTCAGACGCTCCAGCAGCCGGCGGACTTCGCTCTCTTGCAGGTACATCAGCAGGCCTTCGGCCACGACAAGCGTCGGCCGTCCGGCCGGAATCTGATCCAGCCAGTGTGGGTCGATCACCGACGCGCCGATCATCCGATAGTGTTCGGTATCGTCGTAGAGTCGGCCGCGCAACGCAATCACACCGGGCTTGTCGATGTCGAACCACAGCACTGATGGTGGTGGAACGAGCCGAAACGGGCGGCCGTCCAGGCCGCAGCCGAGGTGCAGAACAACCGCGTCGGCATGACGCTGCAGGAACGCAGCACACCAGTCGTCGAGCTGCTTGGCGCGCAACGTGACGAGGTACTGGTTCGTTGCCGGCACTGAGGACCGATGTATTCGCTTGAAGTCGTAATCAATCCGCTCAACCGCCTGCGCGGCCGCATGATCACCCAAGATTGGGTGGTGCGAACGGCTTTCGTAGGCGCGCAGGTACAACGTGACCAGATTCGTCCATTCCACCGAGCCCCACCGGACCGAGCTGAAGTCAACTTTGTCCGCCGTCACGATGGCCTCTGAACTCCCAGCCGTCAGAATGCCTCTGGATCCCGCTGCACCTCGACCGGCACCGGATGGCGATACAAGCGCGACGCGTTCTCCCAGGTGAATTTGCGAATCGCGTCCGGCGGAAGATCGCCGATTTCTTCGTGGATGGTTTGCTGGGTGTGCGGCCAGGTCGAGTCGCAATGCGGATAATCGGCTTCCAACATGATGTTGTCCATACCAATTCGGTCCCGCTGCACGAACGACGACTTGTCCTCCACCGCGCAGAACCAAAAGTTGCGGGTGAAAACCTCTGCGGGAGTCAAGCTCTCACCCAGCGCCTGCCAAGTTCCATACATCTCGTGGTAGCTGAGCATGTGGTCGAGGCGGTCCAGTAACCCGGCAACCCAGCCGATTCCGCCTTCGGACAAACAGATCTTGAGCTCAGGGAACCTGCTGGGCAGCCCGGAATACAACCAGTCGACGGCCGCCGAAATCGTATAGGCGAAGAACAGCACACCCTGCACGTCGGGCGGCGCGTCCTCGGTGGTGGACGGCGACGAACCCGAAGACCCGATGTGAAGATTCACGACGGTGCCGGTCTCGGCACATGCTGCCATCATCGGATCCCAGTGGCCCGAGTGAATGCTCGGGAATCCGAGCATCGCTGGATTCTCGCTGAAGGTCACGGCGGGAAAACCCCGCTCGGCGTTCTCGTAGATCATTTTGGCGCCGAGCTCGGGGTCAAGGAGCCACGGCAACTGGCAAGGAATGATCCGTTCGGGATACGAACCCGCCCAAACCTCAAGGTGCCAATCGTTCCATGCGCGAACTGAGGCCAACGCCAGGTCGCGATCGGTGGTCACCTGCTGCAGCCGCTGGCCGGCGAAGCCCGGCAAGAAGGACGGGAAGTTGAGCGATGCGTAGATGCCGTTCAGGTCCATGTCCTGAACGCGTGCATGGATATCCCATGCACCCCTGCGCATTTCGTCGAATCGGACCGGCTCGAAGCCATACTCTGATACCGGCCGACCGACCACGGCGTTGAACCCGACGTTGGGCAATTCCCGACCGTCATAGACCCATGTCTGTCCGCCGTTCTCGGTGTCTACGACCTTGGGCGCCCGGTCGGCGTATTTGCGCGGAAGACGACCGGTGAAGGTATCCGGGGGTTCGACGATGTGATCGTCGGCGGAGATCACCGTGTAGCGGCGGCGCGCCCGAGGCGGGTCGGGCAGAAACGTCACCGTTCGTTCCTCGCCGGTGTTGGCGGTGGTGAAGTTCAGGTTTGCGGCCAGCTCGTCGATCGATTTCATTTCCCGACAATCTCCTTGCGTGCCCGACGACGTGATCTGCTCAGATCAGCACATCGGGATCAGCTTTGATGGTCATCCGAGCCGCCCCCGCCCAGTACACATCGGCGGCCCGTTCAATAAGCGAACGTTGCATGCCCGCCATGTCCGACCAGTTCATCGCGACCGGGTCCTTGCCGGTCAGCATGACGTCATAGGCCAACTTGCAGACCCGCTCGATCGATGCCGCCCGGTAGACCGCCTCGGCCAGGGTGTGTCCGGTCGCTATGACGCCGTGGTTGGCCAAAACGGTGAGGTTGGAGCCTCCGATGCTGGCCGCGAGATCTGCCGCGCGGGAGGGGCTGTCGACTTCGCCGTCGTAGGTCTCGACCAGGCACAAGTCATCCAGGAACAGCGAACCGGTCTGATGCACCAATTCGGGCAACCTGCCCAACGCGGCCAGCACGCAGGCGTGATACGGATGGTTGTGAATCACCACCCTGGCGTCCTCGCGGGCACGATGCAGTTCGGTGTGGATGTGAATCGCCGGTGTGACGTCCCAACGACCGCGGATCACCCGCGCATCGCTGTCCACCACGCAGATATCCGAGGCGGTGAGTTCCTGCCACCACAGACCCCATGGATTGACGAACATGTCCGTTTGTCCGTCGAGTTGCCAGGTGATGTGTCCAGCCATGTTCTCCGCGAACCCAGTGGCGGCAAGGTGGCGGAAGGCGACGGCGAGTGCCTGCTCATTGGACAGCTCGACTCCGATCGGCGGCACCACCGAGGGCGCCCAGACCTCCAAGCCACCTCGCCGTGCGTTAGGAGCGTTCATCATCGACCTCCATCCTTGCTCGAATATCCTCGCGAAGCCGGCCTTTGGCAACCTTCCCCCCGGACGACCGGGGTAGTTCGTCGACAACGATGAGTCTTTCGGGCAGCAGCTCTTTGGAAACCCCCAGCGACAACAGATGCTCCACGAGCCCGGGTAGCGTGATAGCCGCAGAATCGACGAGTTCAGCGTAAAGACACACCTTTTCGCCGAACACCGAATCGGGCATCGCGACCGCTGCCGCTACCGCGACCGACGGGTGGGTCATCACTGCGTCCTCGACTTGCGATGCGCTGATGTTCTTGCCGCCGCGCAGGATGAAGTCGGAGGTTCGGCCGGTGACGCTCAGGTAGCCCTCTGCGTCGATCTCGCAGATATCGCCCATGCGCATCCACCCGTCGCGGGTGAACAGCTTGTCGTGGTCGGTGCCGCCGAGATAGCCGAGACTGGTCGCCGGACCTCGGCAGGCGGGCTGGCCCCGCCCGGTATCGGTGACGTCCTGATCGCCGTCGAAGAGTCGGACCGCCATTTCCGGCACGATCCGCCCGCCGGTGCGCAGTCGGCGTTCCAACGAGTCGTGCACTGTGGTCGCGCTGAGCATTCCGGTTTCATTCGAGCCGTAGAACTGTAGGATCTTGGCGCCGGTGAGTTCCTCGAACTCGGCGGCCGGCCGATACGGCAGCGCCTCCCCGCCCGCGAAAACGACGCGCAACGAGCTCAGGTCGTAATCGCGGCGTGCGTTGTCGGCCATCAGCATCGTCAATTGCGTACTGACACAGCACAACACAGTGACCTTGTGCCGGGCTATCGCCTCACACGCCGCCTTGGTGGTGAAACGCTGCATCAGCACCGCAGTGGCACCGAGGTAGATCGGAGTCGTATGGCTGGTCCAAATTCCGAACCCGAACGGCGTCGGGATGACAGGCAAGAAGACGTCGTCCGATGTCAGTAACCCGTTGGCGACGGCCTTCTGGTGAAAGTAATACCAACGGTTCTGTGTGTGCACGACGCACTTGGGCAGGCCCGTGGTTCCGGATGTTGAGTTGATGAGAAAGACGTCGTCGGGGCCGAGTTCGGCCGCGACGCCCAAGGGCTTGGGCGTCGCGGTGACGTCCAGCCAGGGCGCGCCCGCCTGTTGGCCCAGGACCAGCAACAACATTTCCGGGGCCACGCCCGCCGCCTGCTGCGCGGCATCGCTGCGCTGGGGATCGGTGATCAGGATCTTCGGCGCAGAACTGCGCAGTAGCGCCGCGATCTCACGGATGCCGGCGCGCGCCCCGAGTCCGATGACGACGGCACCGCAGCGCTCGATTGCGACGAACAGCACGTGGATGGCGGCCGAGTCGCCATGCCACACCGCAACCCGATCACCGCGCGCTACGCCGACGCCTGCCAGCTGCGCCGCGAGATTACCTGCCGCAGAGTCAAATTCACGCCAAGTCAGCGTGATGCCGGGATGGTCGATGTAGGCAGGACGGTCTGGTAACAGTTCGGCGTTACGACGTACCGCGTCGGACAGGGTCGAGTCGGACCACCAGCCGGCGGCACGAAAGCGGGCCGAGTCCTCGTCGGTGAAAGCCGGCGAGCCCAGAGTGTCCAGCCTACCGGCGCTCATAACGCAGATGATAGGGAACCGAGCGCGCTGCCGAAACGGCTACGGGCTCGGCGCGCCAGGAGCGGGTCGAGAACTGCTGGCGGTTTTGTTGGTCAGTGTTGGGGTGGATGCTCTATTTCGGGCTCCTGATCACGGCGGCCGGCGTGATCATTGCGCTGCGGCTCGCCTCTGACACCGATCACTACGCACGGCGCATTTAAATCATCTCCGAGATGTGAGCCGACTACAGCTAGCCCTGGACGGTGGGGCGGATGGTGATGTCTCCGATTTCCACGTCGTCGGGCTGTTCGATGGCAAACGCGATGGCTCTGGCGACCGCCCCCGGCGGGAGACCGAAGGCGCTCATGTTGGTTCGGATCTGCGCGCGCACCGCTGCGTCGTCGATCGAGCTGTCAAGTTCGGTATCGACGAATCCCGGCGATATCGATGTAGTTCGCAGCATGCCGTCGGTCGATTCCTGCCGCAGAGCCTCCATGAGAGTGCGGACGGCGTTCTTGGTTGCCGCGTACACCGCCATGGTGGGCACAATCTTCAATCCGGCGGTGGACACCGTCGTGACGAAGTGACCGCGGCCCTGTCGACGAAACACCGGTAGTGCCGCGGCGATCCCGTGTAACACCCCGCGCAGGTTGACGTCGATCATCGCCGACCATCCATCGACGTCCAGATCCGATATCGGCCCGATCTTGCTGACGCCGGCATTGCTCACCAGCACATCGAGGCGACCAAACTCATCGATGGCGCTACTGACCAGCCGCTCGAGGTCTGCATGACGGGCGACGTCGGTCCGACAGGTCAGGGCCTCTCCCCCGTGGTCGCGTATCTCGAGCGCGAGCTGATCGAGGCGCTCGGTGCGGCGAGCGCCAAGGATCACTCGCGCCCCGCCCGCGGCAAGCAGACGCGCAGTAGCCTCACCGATCCCGCTGCTTGCTCCGGTGACGGCCACGACTTTGCCGTCGATGCCAGTCATCTCGATCCTTTCGTGTCGGCCCGGCCGATCACACTATTGTCGCGTCACAAGGCGGCACCCGCGGTGTGTCGCACTAGAGCCCAATTCTGTCTCGTATTGTCGGTGTGTGCTTGTTGGTTTGCTGCTCGCTCTGGGCTGCTCAGTGTGTTACGGCACGGCGACGGTGTTGCAAGCTGTGGCGGCACGATCAGTGGAAGTCGGCGATGGCTCGGGTGTCGACGCTGTGTTGCTGTTGCGCGCCGTCCGGCAGTGGCGCTATCTCGTCGGTATCGGCCTGGACAGCCTCGGATTCGTGCTCCAGGTGCTGGCGCTGCGCGTGGTGCCGATATATGTCGTTGCTGCCGCGTTGGCCGCCTCGATCGCAGTCACCGGCGTCGTTTCCGCATGGGTGCTCTCGGCACGGCTGTCATCGGCAGAGTGGACCGCCGTCGCGGTGGTCTGCGGGAGCCTGGCGATGCTCGGCATCGCCGCCGGACCGGAAGGCTCCCAGCACGGCCCCGCTGGACTCGGCTGGGGGCTGTTGGGCGTTGCAGCCGCGGTATTCGTCGTCGGTGCCGCAGCAGGTCGACTGGGCGACGGCCCGCGCGCGCTGGCCCTGGGCCTCGCCTCCGGAACCGGCTTCGGTGTGGTCGAGATCAGCGTGCGCCTGGTTGACCCGATCGATCCCACCAAAGCCGCTTTCTACACCAATCCGGCCGTATATGCGGCGGCCGCCGGCGGGGCCGCCGGGTTCCTGTTGCTCACATCTGCCTTGAATCGAGGATCAGTGACCACGGCCGTCGCCGGGATGGTTGTCGGTGAAACGATTGCACCCGCGCTCGTCGGAGTTCTGTGGCTGGGTGACCGCACCCGCGACGGCCTTGGCTGGATGGTTATCGCGGGATTCGTTGTAGCAGTGGCCGGCGCGATGGTGCTGGCCCGATTCGGCGAAGCGCCCAGTCCTGCCGAATCGGGCCAAGCCGCCACCTAGGTCACGGCGGTAGGTGTGCCACGGCTGTCGGCCTGCTCGATACTCGGGCTATAGGTCGTGCCGCGCGCTGGGCGCGTCCACAGCACGCCGCCCTGCGCGCTGACCCCGGCGGCGATCAGCTCACGTTTGAGGATCTTGTTGGTAGCCGTTGCCGGCAGATCATCGTTGATACGCACATAGCGCGGCCACGCCTTGGGCGACAGATCGGGTTGAGAAGCCAAGAACTCCTCGAAATCAGCGGGCTCCAGCCGCATTCCGTCACGAAGTACCAACGCGGCCATCACCTGGTCACCGACCCGGTCGTCGGACACGGCGTAGACCGCTAACTGGCTGACCTGCGGCAGTCGCTCCAGGATCCGCTCGATCGGCGCCGCCGCCAAGTTTTCGCCATCCACTCGCATCCAGTCGGCAGTGCGGCCGACCAGGTAGATCCAGCCCTGCGCGTCGCGGTAGGCCAAATCGCCGGCCCAGTACATGCCGTGGCGCATGCGCTCAGCCGTCGCGGCCGGATCGTTGTAGTAGCCGGCGAACGGACCCGCACCCTGGGTGTTGACGAGTTCACCAACGGCCTCTTCAAAATTGGCCAAGGCACCGGTTTCGTCGAACTCCGCGACCGCGCACTCCTTCAGCGTCGTCGGGTTGTAGATGCTCACTCCGGCATAGGGTTTCCCGATCGAGCCGGGCGGGGTGCCGTCCTCTCGGACAACGATCACCGCGAACTCGCTCGAGCCGAAGCTGTCGATCACGCGGCACCCGAAACGCCTTGCGAATTCGGCGATATCGCGATCGGTGGCCTCGTTGCCGAACGCTACCCGCAGCGTCGTTTCGGCATCGTCGGGGCGTTCGGGAGTGGCAAGGATCAAAGCCAAGGGTTTGCCGACGTAGCTCATGTACGTCACCCGGTGGCGGCGCACATCGTCGAGGAAGCGTGACGGCGAAAACCGGGCCGGGACCATCGTGGCGCCACTGCCGATGGCGACCCCCCACCCCGCGGCGACGCCGTTGGAGTGAAACAGCGGCATCGACAGGTAGCAGACGTCATCGGCGGTGATGCCGTACTGAAAGATCAGGCTGGCGCCGCACATGATCGCCATCCCGTGTGCGAACCGGACGGCCTTGGGATCTCCGCTGGTGCCGGAGGTGAAGATCATCATCAGGGTGTCGGCGGCGACGACCTCGCGGTGGGCGACCAGAGGCGGCGCTGCGGTTACCGCGCGGACATAGTGCGTCCCGTCCACATCGAAAACCTGAATCCCGGTGAGATCGAAGCCGTCCAGCAAGGGCAGGTGTTCGCAGTCGATGAGAAGTATCTGACAGTCGGACTTTCTGATGTCGGCCAGCAGGCCGGAGCCGCGCCGGGTGGTGTTGATACCGCACAGCACGTAGCCGCCGAGCGCGGCGGCGGCCATGGCGCGAAGCATCGCCGGGGAGTTGGTGAGCAGGGCGCCGACGTGCAGCGGACGCGTCGCGTCGGCGAGCGTGATCATGGCGGCCGCCTCGGCCTCGGCCTCCGCCAGGTGCTCTCGCCAGGTCCAGATCCGGTCTCCATAAGCGAGAGCGGGGCCATCGTCATGCCTGCGCTGCCTCAGCAGCTGCTGAACTGTCTCCACCGTCTCACTTCCTCTTGGCGTTCGTCTGGGGCTGGTTGACGATCTGCTGTAGGTCAGCGCAGATCAAGTCCCGGGCTCGGGCCGCCGGAGCGAACGATTGGATCGTCATGAAGCCGTGGAACAATCCGGGAAAGTCACGATGCACGACGCGCACCCCTGCGTTGCGTAACCGGTGTGCGTAGTCACACCCCTCGCTGTGCAGCGGATCCAGTCCGGCGGTGACGATCACTGCAGGCGGCAGGCCGGCATGAGAATCTGCGCGAGCCGGAGCCACCAGGTAGGGCGGATCCAAAAGCTCGTCGCCGCCGAGGTATTGCCGCCAGTACCACTGCATCGCGGCGCGGGTGTTGAAGTATCCGCTGCCGTAGCGGCGGTAGCTGTCCGTCTCGAACGAGGGATCGATCGCCGGGTAGAGCAAGAGCTGCGCGGCGGGCTGGGTGACTGCTCGGTCGCGGCACAGAATGGCGGACACCGCAGCCAGATTCCCGCCGGCGCTGTCCCCGGCGATCGCGATGCGAGTTGGGTCGATGCCCAGATCGGCTGCGTGCTCTGCCACCCAGCAGAACGCTCTGAAAGCGTCGAGTGCGGCCGTTGGTGCGCGGTGCTCGGGGGCCAGGCGGTAGTCGACCGATACAACGACGGCCTGGCTGCCGCGTGCCAGGGCACGGCTGAATCCATCGTGGGATTCGATGTCGCAGAAGACGAATCCGCCACCGTGGCAGAACACGATCCCGGGCCGGCTATCGGGCCGGTCGCCATGCGGGTGGTAGATCCGCACCGGGATAGCGCCGTCCGGGCTCGGTACTGAAGTGTCGACGGTGCCGCGAACGTCCTCCGCGTTGTTGACTGGGACGCGCCGTTGGGCTACCGCGGCGCGCGCCTGCGGGCCGGTCATGGTCTCCACACGGGGGAAGCCATCGTTCAGCTGGTCCAACATCGCCCGAACGACCTCGTCCATGTGGCCCTCCGGCCTTACCGTTGGTCCGGTCATGCCGGCCGGTACTTCAGCAGGGTGATTCCAGTTTCAGGCAGATCGCAGAACACCGGCCTGACGTGCATCCCGATCCGAATGTCGCTCGGGTCGACCTCGACTAGTTCGGTGCTGATCCTTGGCCCGGCATCCCACTGCACCACCGCCAGTAGCTGCGGGAGCGCGTCGGCCCAGGGCGGACCGGTGGGCCGGCGAGCGACGGTGTAGGTGTACAGCGTTCCGGCACCGTCGATTTCGCGCCATTCAAGGTCATCAGCCAAAGTACCCGGAGCCAGGGTACGCGGGTAGAAGACGTAGCGGGCCAGAGAAGGCGAGTACTGCACCAGGATTCGGTGCTGCGACAGGCCGTCCCAGAAGGGCTGGGAGACCGGGGTCGGCTCGGGAATGGGGCGGAGTTCTTTGGTCAAGATCAGTCTCCCCGCATCAGCAACGCGACCTGCTCGCTCATGATGCCGCCGTTGCCGGTGACAAAGGCGGTGTTGCAGTCCGGCACCTGTGTGTCGCCGGCCCGGCCCATGATCTGACGCGCACCGTCGACGACGTGGTGCATGCCGCCGGCCATGCCGGCCTGCCCGAAGGACAGTTGACCGCCGGCCGTGTTGAGGGGAAAGTCGCCGCGGTGGGTTAAGTCGTGCTCGGTAATCCAGGACATGCCTTTGCCTTTGGCGCAGAAGCCGGCGTCCTCCAGGCTCATCAGCACCGTAATGGTGTAGCAGTCGTAGATCGAAGCGGCATCCACATCGGATCGGCTCAACCCCGCCATCACGAACGCTTTGTCGGCGGCGCGCGCGATCGGGGTGCGCATCAAGTCGTCCGCGTAGGTCGGGGTCTTGTAGGCAATGTGTTCACCGAAGCCGGTGATCCAGACTGGGCGATGGCGGCTTCGACGCGCGATGTCGGCATTGGCAATCAGGACGCCGGCTCCGCCGTGCACGCGCATCACCGTTTCGAGCATGTGGATCGGGTCGGCGATCATCGGGCTGCCCAGCACGTCATCGATGGTGATCGGAGCACCGTGGAACACCGCGCCCGGATGCGCACATGCGTTGGTGCGTTGGTCAACTGCGATCTTGGCGACGGCGGCGGGGTCGTAGCCGAACTCTGCTGCGTAGCGCTGAGCAATCTGCGCGTACGGCGCGTTCTGGCCTACGTTGCCGTGCGGGATCTCGAACTCGGCCTGCGGCGACCCGTAGTTGTTTGACGACGCCCCATACCAATTCGGGCCAGACGGTGAGCTTCTCTGCGACTGTGGCAGCGATGCCGACCCGGGCACCACCGCCAACGCCGCGTCGCAGACGCCCAGCTCGACGGCGGCGGCAGCCCGCCACACCATTCCCGCGGACGTGGCCCCGCCAAGGTCTACTCGCTCACCGAAATCCAAAGCCAGACCGAGGTACTCACACAGAGTGGCGGGTGCGAACATTGCCGACTCGGCGACGCCGTGGGTGAGCAGCCCGTTGATGCACGCGGGGTCGACGCCCGCGTCCTCGACGACCATCTTCGCCAGCAGCGCGTACTGGTCCAGGGTGAACAGCGGTGGTCTGGTCGGACGGCGTTCGGCGGGCAACTCCGCGATGCCGACTATGGCCGCTTCGCCACGCAGTCCGGTCACGACGACGTCCCGCGTCGGGGTAGCTCGACGGTCGCTGTTCCCGGCATCAGTACGGTGTCATCGCGGCGCCCGGCGATGTCGAGATCCACCAGTCCGGCGCCGCCCTCGGTGAGGCGTTTGCCGGTGACCTTCCCACCGAAGCTGAGTGGCTCACCGGGATATGCGACCGCGCGGTTCTGCACCGCGAAGGACACCAGACGTCCCCGTCCACCGATCCAGTCGCCGATCGCGCGGGCGAGCAACGCCGCCTGGAGCGGACCTTGGACCAATACGTCGTCGTAGCCTTCGGCTTTGGCCCACTGTTTGTCGTAGTGAATGCGGTGACCGTTATAGGTGGCGGCGCTGAAGAAGAACAGTTGCGTTTCATCGACCGTGACGGTGAGTGCCGGCATCTGCGCGCCCATGTCGACGTCTTCGTAAAACACCTGTTCGTCGCTCATGGCGCTCCTAGGGTCGGGCAATCATCGACGTCGATGCTTCGGCAACCAGATCGCGGTGCTGGTTGCGGTACACCGTGTGCCAGGTGACCAGGACGAATTTGCCAGAGCGGCCATGCTTTTCAACGATCGACTCGATGGTGCGCACCATTTCGATTTCGTCGCGGTGATAGGCAGGTAGGTGAAAGGTGAAACTCTCCCCGCCGGCCATTCGCTTGGGTGCGCGGGGAAAAGCAAGACTGCCGGAGACCGCTCCGGAGGAACCGTCGGCGCGAAGCGCGTCCAGACGCGTGACACCGAGCACCGCGTACTGCAGAAAAATCGGCGGGCAAATGATGTCACGAAAGCCGTTGGCCCGGGCGTACTCCGGATCGAAATACAACGGGTTGTGGTCACCGACCGCCGCTGCCCAGCGCTGCCAATCGCGCTGGTTCACCTCGCCGGTAGCTGAGGCGGCGACGGTGCCCACTCGTGAAGCCGATTCGGCGTCGATCAAGGTGTCCCCGCTCACCTGCGCTCCCTTTCGTCCATGCTTTCCTCCAGCCACGAGGCGGCGACGTCAGCTCCTCCCCCAAGGGTGGAGCCGAGCCTGGCCCGTTCGGTCCACAGATGTAGATCGGTCTCGGTCACGTAACCGATCCCGCCGTGCAGCTGGTGTGCATCCAGGGTTATCAGCCTGGCGGCGGTGGCCGCGTGCATGCGCGCGATGGCGGTTTCCCTGGTCGCTATGTGTCCGCGCGCTATCCGACAGACCGCCGAGTGCGCAGCCAATCGCGCTGCGGCCAAGGCGATGTGCATGTTCGCGATCAGGTGTTGGGCCGCCTGAAAGGATGCGATCGGGCGGCCGAACTGGTGGCGCAGCTTGGTGTAGTCCACCGTGTGATCCAAAACGGCCTGCCCGACCCCGACCAGGTCAAGCGACCCTAATACCACCGCCGTATTGGCCACTCGACGCAGCGACGGCTCGCTATCGCCGTCGCCGAGCAACCCGTCGGCGGTGACGGCCACGTCGGCAAAGCCCACTGTGAACGCCGGGTGCCCGCCCGCCATCGCGAGCTGTTCCGTACTCAGGCCGGGCGCGTGGGCGTCAATGATGAAGACCAGCGTTTGACCGCTTGTCGTGTCTTTGGCGGAAACCACGATGAGGTCGGCGACGTCGGCGTCAGCGACGTAGTCCGCTGTTCCGGTCAGCCGCCAACTGCCGGCCGCGGCGGGATTGGCCTGTAGCACCGGCGCGATGACTGCCGCGTCGCGGGCGGTGTACAACGCTGTGGTGCCGCGAGCGCTTCCGCCGGCCAGCGCCGGAAGCCATGCGGCCTTGGCGGCTGGGGGCCCTAGCTGGTCGATCGCCAGCGCGGTGAGAACGGTGCTGTGCACCGTCGTCGGGCACAGTGCGCGACCGGCCTCGGCATAGAAGACCGCGACATCGTCAAGCGAACCGCCGGAGCCGCCGTACTCCTCACCGATGGCGAGCCCGAATACCCCGGCCTCGGCCAGCGCCTTCCACAGCGTCGAGATGCTCCGGTCTGCGCCCGGCTCGGCAAGTGCGCGCACCAAACTCACCGGGCACTCTGCCGAGAACAGCGCACGCAAACTCAAGGCGAATTCGCGTTGTTCAGAGGTCAGTATCGCTTTCACTGCTGCCCGCTAACGTCCATATGACGGCATCCCGTGGCCGCGCTGGGCGATGATGTCCCGCAGCACCTCGTTGGTGCCGCCGCCGAAACGCATCAACGGCGCGGCGCGGTAGAGCCGTTCGAACTTGCCTGCCAGCGGGGCGTCGTGGCTGCGGTGCGCCAACAACCCGTCCGGGCCGAGCAGATCGAGCGCCAAATCGGCGATGCGCTGGCGTAGCTCACTGGTGAAGATCTTCTCGACGCTGACCTCTACGGTCGGGATGACGCCGCTGTCCAGGATCGACGCTGCCTCATAACCCATCAAGGTGGCCACCTCCACATCGGCCTCGGCGTGCGCCAGCCGCCGGCGAAGGGCCGTGCTGTGGGCAGGCACCGTACCGTCACGGAGCGGGCGCCGGGCGAGTTCGTGCAAATCATCGAGTGCGCGGCGCAGATCGCCTGCATTGGTCAGCGCGCCACGTTCCAGATCGAGCGCGCCGGTGATGTACGTCCAGCCCCGGTTGACCTCACCGATCAGATTGGTCAGTGGCACGCGCACGTCATGGAAGTGCACCTCATTGGTTCGATAGCCCGACCAGGCGTACAGCGGGCGGATCTGGACTCCCGGGCTGTCGACCGGGACGATGATTACCGAAATGCCCCGATGCCGAGCACTATCGGGATCGGTGCGTACGCAGAGCCACTCGTGGGTGGCCCGCTGGGCGCCGCTGTTCCAGATTTTGCTGCCGTTGATCACCCATTCCGGGCCAACGCGCACCGCACGGGTGCGCAGATTGGCCAAGTCGGTTCCGGCCTCTGGCTCCGAATAGCCTACCGCGCAGATTATTTCACCCTTGGCGATCGGCGGCAGCCATTCGCTTTTGTTCTGTTCGGTGCCGTGCCGCATGATCATCGGCGCTACAGATGTGACCGTCAGGTCGGGTCCGGGCACGCCCCAGTATTCAAACTCGTTCATCAACAGGTGCTGGTGAACGGCGCCGAGCCCCAGTCCCCCGTATTCGCGCGGCCAGTTCAGCCCGAACCAGCCTTTCTCGCCGATCTTGCGGCGAAACCGCGCTACCTCACCGCCGGGGAACTCCAGATCGTGCTGGGCGAGTTCGGTTCGTAGCTGTGGGGTGACGTTGTCACGCAGGAATTCGCGAACCTCGGCCAGCCACGCGCGCTGCTCGACGTCGAGTTCGAAATCCATTCCAGTGCCCACCCAACCTTTCGCCAGGCCGCACCAGCGTAACGCCACGGCGAAATCGGGCCCGTCATTTCGCCCTGACGTTACGCTCGGCGCATTTTTTGGCAGGCACCGTCATGAACTGGCGAAGGTCCCGACACCACGCGAACGTCGGCCGTTTGAAGGACGCGTCAGCCGGCCTTGAGGCGAATCTTCCAGCGCACGAAGGCGAGGTAGAAAACGCTGATCACGACCAGCATGCCCATGTCGAACCACCAGGTGCGGGCCGTGTGATGCCAGTGTGAATCCTTCGGAGTCAGCGGGCCGGGCACCAATTTGATCAGGTCGACGGTGGAAGCTGACGTCGCGAATCCCCATCTGGCCGGTGTGGCCCAGGACATCTGGTCAAGTCCGGTGCGCGCGGTAACTGGAATCATGCCGCCGGAGAACACCAACTGCGACATGACCGCCACGACGAGCAGAGGCATGATCTGGTCGTTGGATTTGGCGACGGCCGACAATGCCAGTCCGAGCATCGCCGAAGCGACGGTCGTTGCCGCGACGTCGACGAACAGCTCCAGGCCGGGCTTGCCCAGCGCCGCGGCGCCCTGCGTCGGGCCGCCCTTGCCGACCAGCGTTATGACGGTGACGATCGCCGACTGAACGACCGCGAAGACGGTGTAGACACAGACCTTTGCCAACAGATACGCGGTGGTGGACAGGCCGACCGCCTGTTCGCGCAGAAAGATGGCGCGCTCACCGATGAGGTCGCGGATGGTCAGCGCGGTGCCCATGAAGACAGCGCCGACGTTGAGCAGCACCAGGATCTGCCCGGGCTCATTCGGTGCGTCACCCATCGGGTTCGGGGTACCGAAGCCAACGTCGCCGGGCACCGACATCGACAGCGAACCCATGATGAAGGGCAGCAACGCCAGGAAGGCGAAGTAGCCCCGGTCGGAGACGATCAACCGTATCTGTCGCCTGGCGATCGTGGAGAACTGCCGGATCAGGCTGGTTTGCGGCGGATCGCCCAGCTCGGCGGGTTTCTCCGCGGGCGGCGGTGGCGGCGTCGGCCCCGTCAATGCCAAGTAGCGGGCTTTGGCCGCGTCCGGGTCACTGGCGACCGAGCTGAAGATATCGGCCCAGTTCGTCGTGCCCATGGCTGCGCCGATCTGGCTCGGCGGCCCGCAAAACGCGGTCTTGCCACCAGGGGCCAGCAGCAGAACCTGATCGCAGACGTCCAGGTAGGTCAACGAGTGGGTAACCACGAGCACCACACGACCGGCGTCGGCCAGCTGGCGCAGCATCGTCATGACCTGCCGGTCCAGCGCGGGGTCCAGACCGGATGTCGGCTCATCGAGGATCAGCAGCGACGGCCCGGTCAGCAGCTCAAGTGCCACCGACGCGCGCTTGCGCTGACCGCCGGACAATTTGTCGACCCGAGTCTCGAGATGCCTGGTCATCTCAAGTTCTTCGAGCACCCTGGCCACGACCTGGGCGCGGTCATCGTTGGTGGTGTCCGGAGGTAGCCGCAGTTCAGCGGCATACCCAAGTGCCTGCTTCACGGTCAGCTGACCGTGCACCACATCGTCCTGTGGCACCATGCCGATCCTGCTGCGTAGTGAGGCGTACTCGGCATGAATGTTGTGGCCCTCGAAGGCCACTGTGCCATCGCTGGGTTGCGTATACCCGGCCACCAACCTGGCGAATGTCGACTTGCCTGCACCCGATGGACCGATGACTGCCGTCAGCGTTCCCGGGGTCGCGGTCAGCGAGATCTCGTCCAGCAGCGTCTTGTTGTTCTCGATCGTCCACGTCACCCCGCGCACGTCGAGGCCCCCGGTGCGCGTCGCAGCTGTGCTCTCTTGGCGGCGCGCCAGCGTGCCGTGACCGAATACGAGGTCGATGTTGCCGATCGTGACGACGTCGCCGTCGTGCAGCAGCGCAGCTTCGACCCGGGACCCGTTGACGAAGGTGCCATTAATGCTGCGGTTATCTCGGATCTCCGTGCCTTCGGGCGTCGGGACCAGGGTGGCGTGGTGGCGTGACGCCAGCACCTCGGCGATGACGATGTCGTTGTCGTCAGCCCGGCCGATCCTGATGGCACCCGCGGCCGCGTCCCCCGCGGATCTGCCCGACCGCAGGATCTTCATCATCGACGTTGCGATGTTCGTATCGCCGCCAATGCGGCCGGTCGCCCCAGTCGGGGTCCCAGTCGGGGCAGCAGGCGGTGGCGCAGGTGCCCGATAAATCTGCGGTGTCGGCTGCGATCCGGTGGGCGGTCGGGCCGGTTGCCCGCCAGTCGGGTATCGCTGCTGCTGCCCCGCAGGATAGCCGGGCTGCGGGGGGCCGTTGGGCGGATACGACGGCTGCAGCCGCGACGTTGCCGGTGGCTCTTGCGGCGGGGCAGGCCAGGACGCGCCGGCCGGTGGCGGGGCCTGGGGTGGGTGCGCTCCGCTGATCGGGTTGGCAATCGGTATCGACGTCGTCAGGGGGGGACGCCCGACCGAACCCTGGTGGCGGCCGACCTCGAAGGTCAGCGCGGGACCGTCCGGGTTGCCGATATTGACCCGCTGGCCGTCCTGGATATCGACGACCGGCACCCGACGGTTGTTGACGTACAGCCCGTTGAGGCTGCCGTTGTCGATGGCGATCCATCGGCCCTGGTCAAACCGCACCAGCAGGTGTGCTCGGGAGATCAGCGGGTGCGCGACGCGGACGTCGGCGCGCAAGTCGCGTCCGATGACTAGATCGTTGCCTGCCGCGAAGGTGCGCTCGGACCCGTCGTACCGCACGGTCAACACAGGGGGGGCTGGTCGGCTCATCGGCACCAACTGTATCGGCGTCGGCGCCGACCGCGCGGTAGTCGCCACGATTATTTGCCAAGGTGTCGCGCGGGCCGGATCTCCCAACGCTGGGACAGCGGTGGTTCGCCGATCCGAGCTTGATGGGTTGGGCCGGGTAGCGCACGATGACCGGATGGTTTTCTCAAGGTTTTTTTCCCATCAGCCCCGCGTCAGCACCAAGTGAGCGGATCGGCTGAACGCATGGTCCAGGCGACGCAGGCACTATGACCGAGACCAGTGCGACCCGCGTGGCGGTCTACTTCGACTTCGACAACATCGTGATCTCGCGATACGACCAGGTCCACGGTCGCGACTCTTTTCATCGCGACAAGGCCAAGGGCGGACTGAAGAAGGAACGGCTGCAGTTAGGGGGTGTCGATTTGGGTGCCATCATGGACTTCGCTTCCTCGTTCGGCACCCTTGTGCTCACCCGTGCCTACGCCGACTGGTCGGCCGAGGTCAACGCCGGCTATCGCGGTCAGCTCGTCGGCCGCGCTGTCGATCTCGTGCAACTGTTTCCGGCGACCGTGTACGGGAAGAACGGGGCAGACATCCGTCTGGCCGTCGACGCGGTCGAAGACATGTTCCGGCTGCCCGACCTGACCCACGTGGTGATCGTCGGCGGCGACTCTGACTACATCGCCCTGGCCCAGCGCTGCAAGCGCCTCGGCCGCTATGTCGTCGGGATCGGCGTGGCAGGCGCCAGTAGCCAGTCGCTGGCCGCCGCTTGCGACGAGTTCCTCACCTACGACGCGCTGCCCGGGATATCCACGGTCGGCACGCCTGCACCAAAGACTAAACGGCGTGGCGGCTCCGCGGCCGCCGCGGAGCAGGACGACGAACCCGCGCCACCCGACCCCCAGGCCGCCGCCACCGGGCTGCTCGAGCGCGCGCTCGTGATCGGCCAGGAAAAGGATGACGCCGAGTGGCTGCATAACTCCGTGGTCAAGGCCCAGATGAAGCGCATGGACCCCTCGTTCAGCGAGAAGTCGTTGGGCTTCAAGTCATTCAGCGACTTCCTGCGGTCCCGCAGCGACCTGGTCGACCTTGACGAGAGCACCACAACGCGAATGGTGCGCCTGCATAGTGATGCGGACTCATAACAAGGCTCCGTTCAGGAGCCGGTGAGGCGGACCGCGACGGTGACGCCCCCCTTCTCATCTCGCTGTGCCACGGCATGTCCGGCGTGCTCTGTTCCGTCAAGCCGCAGCGTCATCGGACCGCCGTCGCCCAGAAAGTTCCGCCACCAGGTCTTGGCGTCGGGAGCCCCAACGGGGATGGTGATGTCGTCACCGGTCCGGCGGTATCCCACCGGGATGGTGAACGTTCGATGGGAACGTCGTCCCGTATAGGACAGCATTGCGATATTGCTGCCAACGAGTCCGCCGAAGCGAGGGGAAGTCGCTATCGCGGCGACCGGCGCGTTGACGAGCGGCGCGGCGCGCAACAGTAGCTTGACCAGTCTGTTCCGTTCCATTCGAGGACTCTCCTTCAGTCTGACGGGCCGAACTCCACGTCGAGCGCTCTCCCGACCCTCGGCTCGATTCCACGCTACCGCGCAGGTGGACGAAGCGTTCGTCGCCAGAGACATCGTTCGGTACAAGGCTGTCTGCAGGTCGGTCGAACCGCTCGCGTAGAAAGTCGTGTTATGACCAAACGTTGGCCACCCCGATTGGCGCCTGGAATCTCAGAAAAGCGAAATGCCGCTGATGGCGCCACGGTCAACCAGGAATCCGACCGCGCCTTGGCGTACCTGTTGGTGCGCCTGACGATAGGGACCAGCCTGTTCGGGCACGGTTTGGTCCGATTGCCCAAACTGGGCGCTTTTCACGCGCAGCTGACAGACGAGTTCAAGACATCGATCTTGCCGGCCATCCTGGTCTCCGCGAGCAGTTACGCGCTCCCGTTTGCCGAGTTCGTCACCGGACTGCTGTTGCTGGCCGGTGCGCTGACCCGAGTGGCCGCCGTGGCTGCCGGCTTGGTCATGATCGTCCTGGTCTTCGGCTCGACGACGATCGAGCATTTCACCGTGATCGGCGATCAACTTGTCCACGCGAGCTTTCTCGCCGCTGTGGTTGCCTTCCGAAGCCACAACAGGTATTCGGTCGACCACCTGCTTTCCAGCCACCGGCCGCCGACCGGGTAGCCCGCCGCCGATGCGGGCGAGAAGGGCAGTGCTGCAACGCTATTCGAAATATCACCACCTAAGGGTTATCGAAGCGAGCGGGTAGCCGAAGATATGAGCATGGATCGGGCAACTGATGCCGGCACGCTGCTGGCCGACCGGGTTGCGGTGGTGACCGGCGGCGGTGGCGGTATCGGCGCGGCAACCGCGCAGCTGTTCGCGCAACACGGCGCCCAAGTGGTCATCGCCGATATCGACCCTGAACTCGCCCGACGGACCGCCGACCAGATCACAACGTCCGGCGGCTCGGCTTCGGCAATCGTGACCGACGTCCGCGACGCCGACCAGGTCACCGACCTGGCGCGATCGGTGCTGGATCGGTTCGGCCGGGTGGATGTGCTGGTCAACAACGTGGGCCACTGGCTGCGCCACCCCGGCAACTTCGTCGACACCGACCCGCAACTGTGGGATGACCTCTATCGGGTCAACCTGCATCACGTCTTCCTCGTCACCCACGCTTTCCTCCCAGCGATGGTCGACCGACGCGGCGGCGCGATCGTCAACGTCGCGTCCGTCGAAGGGCTACGCGGCTACCCGGAGGATCCGGTGTACGCCGCCTTCAAAGCAGCCGTCATCCACTTCACCCGCAGCCTCGCCGTCCAGGTCGGCCACCACGGTGTGCGGGTCAACGCGATCGGCCCCGACGTCACCGAATCACTGCAGGTGCCCTACTCGCGGTGGTTGTCCGCCGAGGAGCAGACGCAGTGGCCGCAATGGGTTCCGGTCGGACGCATGGGCGTGCCCGAGGACCAGGCCGGCGTGATCCTATTTCTGGCCTCGGACCTGTCGGCGTTTGTCACCGGCCACACGATTCCTACCGATGGCGGCACCGGCGCAGCGGGCGGCTGGTTCCGCTCGTCGCGCCGAACCGACCGGGAATGGACGAATCGACCTGTCGCGCCTTGACCGAGCTGGCCACGTTGCCGCGGCAGCTGATTCGGTCGAAGATGGCCCGCACGGATCTCAGGCCGCACTCCGCCGCCTCCGCGGATAACGCGGTCGTGTTCTACGGAGGTCTGGTCTAGCGATTGGCTCGACCGAGTATGCCGAAATTCCACTGTCTCCGTTGGGAACTCGACGACACCCCCACGACGAGCACGGCATCGCCTACTTTTCTTAGCCACGTGTCAGGCGATCAACCGTGCTGCACATGAACGCCTGGCCGACTTTATCCGTGTACCTGGTAGCGCACGTTATCGCTGAGACCACCGCGGGTCGCTTTTCTTCAGGAATGCCCCCGACAAATGACAGCTGTCGCGATGCACGAAGAAAAGGAAAACAACATGCGAACTCTCCTAACGCGATTGGTGTTGCGGGCCGCTGAGTACTGCGACCGCAACCTGATCACCGTTCCTGACATCGACGAATGGGGGGCTGCCCCGGTTTGGGTCAGCCCCACCATCGACCCGTCCCTCTCTATCGCGGACCCAGGCGGGTTGCTCACCCGGTGGGGCAACCAGGCACCGTGGATGGCGATCCCCGCAGTAGCGGGCCTACCTTGTTCACCCTGATAGGTTCCACGTCATCGGGAAGGGCAGACCACCATGACAGCCGAGGACATCACGCTGCGGCTGGCCCTACCCGTGCGACGTCGACGGTATGAACGGCTTTTTCGCCGCGGTGCATAGCGTGGAGCGGGCGGCGTTATTGGAGGGTTAGGTGGAGACCGCGGTGTAGTTGGGGTGGTGCAACCAGCGGTACGGCCCGCGTCGAGCAAGGGGCGCACCTGGGATCACGATGAGCCGTGGATTCCAGTGTTTGCCGAGCACTGCGACGCACGACCAGCGGACAACCGTGCTGAGCGCCACGAGGACAATATGCACACTGACCATCGCCGGGTAGTGATCGCGGCCGAACTCCTTGCCCCCGTGAGCGATTGACCACACGGCGTTTCGCCGGGCGACCGCGAGCTCGACCAGGCGTTCAGCGCCGACGGCGAGGATGAACACGTAGTAGTACTAGCAGCTCAAGGCCAACTCTTTGGGCAGATGAAAGAGGTGCCCGGCGAACAAGTCCGCGGTCACGCGTACGGGGCCTCCCCGTTGCCGAACGACCAATTCTCCTTCGCCACCTCGGTGAGCACAATCATCACATCCTGGGGCCGAACCTTGGCTTCGGCCTCGAGCCGCTCGACGAGGGTGGCGTAGAACTGTCGCTTCAATTCCACAGTGCGCCCGGCGTTCAGGGTGATATCGATGATGAAAGCGTCGGCGGACCGGTCGATATCGAGGTAGGCGAGATCTATGCGCAGCGCGTCGTCAGCGTGGGCGGTGATGATCTGAAACTTGTCGCCATCGGGGACATTGAGCACGTCGGCCATGGCGCGGTAAACGATGTCCCCGATCAGACTGCGCCGCTCAGGTTCGATGGTGTGCGGAAGGTCGATTCTCACCAGAGGCATTGTGGGAGCTTACAAAAGCACTGATGCGTAAATGGCTGCCGGCATGAAGGTCAGGATGCCCACGGCCCGATTCCGCCGACCTTGTCGATACGGATGCGGGTCAGGAACCCCGGAGGTGCGCCGTCCGGCGGGAACTTCGTGTCCGGGTCGCCCAGAATCGGATTGAGTTCCTGCAGAAGCTCGGGGGCGCCGCCCTCGACGATCCGTGCGGTTCCGTAGATGGAGAGGTAGGGCCGATTCCCCAGGCCCAGCTTTTCGAGCGACACGATCGTGACCGCGACGCGGGGATCGTTGCGAACGTTGCGCACCTTCTTGTGTTCAGAAAGGTGCGCGGAGACGAGTTCGTCTCCGTCCGGCGTCGACTGCAGCGCGACCCAGACCACGCTTACCTGGGGGCTGCCGTCGGGATTCAGGGTGACGAGGGTGGCATCGGCACCCTCGCCGATGAGGTCGCGCGCGGCGTCATTGAGCTCCATGGTTTGTTCTACCACCGCGCATCAAGATTCATTCCCGCGGCAGATTTCGAAGTCGAGCGGTTACGGTCGGCATCATGACTATGAGTCGGGTGAGGAGTCGCCACGGTGGAGATGTGGGAACTGGCTGCGCGTGAGCAGATCCGGGATACGCTCGCGCGGTACAACTGGTCGGGTGACGCCGGTCGGCTCGACGGCCTCGCGGAGACATTCTGCACAGACGGTGTCCTCGAGATTCGCGGCTTCGCGCCGCTGCGCGGGCGATCCGAGATCGTGGCGTTCCTCGCCGGGGTCACCGGAGATATCGCTGACAAACTTGACGTCAATCCCGTCGTCCGCCACAACCTCGCCAACGTCCTGTTCACCGGCCTGACCAGAGAGCAGGCGAACGTCTCGTCTTACTTCACCGTGCTCACTAATATCGGGCTCGACCATTTCGGCCGCTATCGCGACACCTTGGCACCCGAGGGCGATACCTGGCTGATCAAGCATCGCAAAGTGTCGACCGACTGGGCAGCCCCAAACTCGACCATGGCTCGGCAGCCATCCGACAGCTAGCGCGAAGGCATTTCTCAGCGCGATCTTGTTTAGCGATGTCCATGCAACGGGCACAGCTGCAGGGGGGGTCACAACAGCGGTGACGGCAGCCACGCCGTCTTGGTCGGCCCGCGGGGGCGGGGGCCAATCGAGTCAGGAGACCGGCGGTCGTGGCGGCACCAAACGAGACGAGCGGGCATGCAGCGACTCAGCGGGCTAGATGCGTTCTTTTTGTACGTCGAATCACCGAAGCAGCCGTTGAACGTGTGCTGCGTCCTAGAGCTGGATACCGCGACGATGCCGGGCGGCTACACATTCGACCGGTTCCGGGAGGCATTGGGCCTGCGCGTGGGCGCCGTGCCCGAATTTCGCTTCAAGCTGGCCGATAACCAGCTGAATTTCGACCATCCGGTCTGGATCGACGACGAGGGCTTCGACATCGACCGTCATCTCCACCGCGCCGGCCTGCCGTCGCCGGGAGGACACCGGGAACTAGCGGAGATCTGCGGGCATATCGCGGCGTTGCCGCTCGATCGTGATCACCCACTGTGGGACATGTGGGTGATCGAGGGCTTGCACGGCGACGACGGGGTAGCCGTCGTGCTCAAGGCCCACCATGCACTTGTCGACGGAGTGGCCGGGGCCAACCTGCTGGCGCAGTTGAGCAGCACCATCCCGGACGCCCCGCCGCCAAAACCGGCCGCTAGCGCCGGCGGGGCCGATCCCCTGCAGATCGCGGCGTCAGGCCTGATCGGGGCCGCGCTGCGGCCTTGGCGCCTCGCGAACATCCTGCCCGCAACCGTGGCGACGGTGGCGAAAACGATTCTGCGTGCCCGCCGCGGTGGACACACGATGGCCGCCCCATTCGCGGCACCACCGACGGCATTCAACGGCTCCTTTACTCGGCGCCGCAACGTCGCCTTCAGTGACGTTGATCTCAAGGACGTCAAAACAGTCAAAAAGAGGTTCGGGGTAACCGTCAACGACGTGGTGACGGCCCTGTGCTCTGGTGCGTTGCGGCAGTTTCTGCTGGACCGCGGGGAACTACCAGACAGTCCGCTGGTAGCCAGCGTGCCGGTTTCGGTGCATCACAAGTCCGACCGGCCCGGTCGGAACCAGACGACCTTGATGTTGTGCCGGCTGGAGACCCACGTCGACGATCCGGCCGAACGATTGAACAGCATCGCCGCCCGAAACACCGCTGCCAAAGATCACGCCGCGTCGATGGGTCCCAGCCTGCTGCAGGACTGGGCCCAATTGGCGGGCCAGACCGTGTTCGGCGCTGCGATGAAGCTGCTCCCCCGCGTCCCCATGCCTGAGAATCCGGCGCACAACGTGGTGCTGTCCAACGTGGCCGGCCCACAAGAACAGCTCTATTTCCTGGGTTGCAAAGTCGACGGGATGTACCCGCTCGGCCCGACTATCGCGGGCGCGGGACTCAACATCACGGTTATGTCCTTCAATGGCCGGCTCGGCGTCGGCGTCATCTCCTGCCCGGACCTGGTAGACGACCTGTGGGGCATCGCTGACGCGTTCCCCGCCGCACTTAAAGAGCTGCTGGAGTGTGGCGCGCCCCGCCGACGACCCGATGACGACCGGCAGGATGTCTAGGCGGTCTCCTGCAGGGCGTTCGCGACCGCCTCATCGAAGCTCAGCGAGTAGCCCTGCTGGCGGGCCGCCTCGAACTCGTCTGCGCCAAGCGCCTCCCGAGCAGAGCGTTCGCATTCCTCATGGAACACAACCAGATGGGGCAGCGACACCGTCGAGGCTCCGACTGTGCGGACCAGCGCCTCGGCGGCGGCCATGAGTGCGACGGCACGCTGTGGGCGGTTCTTTCGGCCGGCGATCCATGCCAATGCCTCCAGGCAGGCCGCTGATTCACGAGCATCGTTCATCCGGTGGGTCACCCGCAGGCCGTCCTTGAGCAGCTGCTCGGCCCGGTCGGGCTTACCGTGGCGCCACCAGCCAACTCCTATCGACCACAGTGCTAGTCCCCGATATACCGACTCGCCGTGGGATGTCGAGAGGGCGAGCGCCGTTTCCTGCCAGATCAGAGCCCGGCCCATCTCGCCCCGAAATTCCAGCGCCCATCCCAACGCCAGCATCGCCGCAACTTGCACAGCGGGCTCGTCGCACGTGTCGAGGGCATGCTCGAATCGAGTGCACGCTCGGTCGAATTCACCGCTGAACAGGGCAGTCAACCCGTCGGCGACGTCGATCATGGCGTGTGCCATTGGGTCAGCCATCTGCTCGACCAGGGCTTGTCCCTCTGTCACCAGGGCCGTCGCGGCGGGCAGGTTGCCCTGTAGCAAGGTGATCCGCACATCTCCGTAGAGCGCTCTGATCCGCTCCATGGCCGGCTCGGGCGGTGCCGCGGCGAGCGCGCGGTCCAGCCAGCGGCGCGTTTCACTGAACGTGCCGAGGGCGATCCCAAACGAGCAAAGGGTGCCGGTGATCTCAAGTGCGATCGCGGGGGAGTCGGTCAAGCTGAACCTGAGCGCATTCCGTAGATTGGCCCTCTCCCGCTCGAGCCGCTTCATCCAATAGAGTTGCCGAGGACTGAACCACTCTGTCCCTGCGTCGCTCACCAACCGCCGGTACCAATCTCGGTGCCGCCGCTGAAGTGCGGGGTATGTGTCGGTCTGCTGGATTTTTTCCCGGCCGTAATCCCGAAGAGTCTCGAGTAACCGGAAGTGGACCACGCCGTCGGATTCCGTTCGGAGCAGAATCGACTTGTCCACCAACGCGGTCAACAGATCAAGAAATTCGCCGGGCGTCAGGTCGCCGCCGCAAATATCTTCTGCCGCTTCGAGTTCGAAGCTCCCGGCGAACACCGATAGCTGGGTCCAGAGCTGCTGTTCGGCCGCAGTGCACAGGCCATAGCTCCAACCGACACTCCAGCTCAAAGTCTGCTGCCGCGTCGGCGCACCTCGGCTGCCGCGAGTCAGTAGCGTGTACCGGTCGTCCAGCCTCTCCAGGATCTGCTCCGGCGACATCGCCCGCAGCCGCGCCGCTGCCAGCTCGATGCCTAGCGGCAGCCCGTCCACCTTGGCGCAGATGCCGGCCACGGCCGCCGTATTGTCGTCGGTGAGCCCAAATTCTGGCACCGCCGCGCCGGCCCGTTCGACGAACAGCGCCACCGCGTCAAAGCCCGGTAGCCCGTGCAGCGTCGGCTCGGCGTCCGCGTCCGGAAACACCAGTGGTGATAGCCGCAGCACGCATTCCCCGCCAATGCCGAGGGTCTCGCGGCTGGTCGCGAGGATCCGCAGCTCGGGGCAGGCCCGCAGCAGCGCCTCGGTCAGCTTGGCCGCCTCCTCCACCACTTGTTCGCAATTGTCGAGGACCAAAAGCAGCTTGCGCGAGCAGAGGAAGTCGATCAAGACCTCGCGCAACGATCGGGCCGAGTCATCGCGCATACCCAGAGTGGCAGCCACGACCTCGACGAGCAGCGACCCGTCGCGCAACTCACCCAACTCGACCAGCCACACACCGTCACCAAACACTCGCCGCGCCTCGGTCGCGGCCCGCAGCGCCAGCCGCGTCTTGCCGACCCCGCCGATCCCGGTCAACGTCACCAGGCGCGACGCCGACAGCAAGCTCTTCATTTCGGACAACTCGGTGCGGCGACCGACGAAGCTCGTCAACTCCAGCGGAAGGTTGCCGATCAGAGGGCGCGCACCGGCCGCTATTACCCGTGCTTCAGGTCGGCCCGCCTCCGGTTCGGGCCGCAGTGCCATTTCGTCGACGGTAAAGCCGAGCCGCCGCTGTATCCGCTGGATTTCCTCACCCAACGACGCGGCGGACGGTCGATCGTCGGGGTCACGCGACATCGCCCTTTCCACGACCATGGAGATGTCGTCAGGGATACCGCTCTCGCGCAGGTCCGGCGCCGACTCACTGGCGATGCGCAGAAACTGCGCCACCATCTGTTCACCGCTGCGGCGCTCGAACGCGGCGTGACCGGTCAGCGCGGCGAACAGCGTCGCGCCGAGCCCGTACACGTCGGAGGACCGGCTGGGCGGATCACCGCTGAGGACTTCGGGCGCGGTGAACGCCGGCGAGCCGGTAAAGCTGCCGGCGGCGGTCTTGAATCCACCGGGAACGTGGGCGATTCCGAAGTCGCCCAGGGCCGGCTCCCCGTAATCGGTGAGCAAGATATTGGCCGGCTTGACGTCTCGGTGCAGGATCCCGTGCCCATGCGCCGTGTCGAGGGCACCGGCCATCTTCACCCCTAGTCGCACTACCTCGTCCAGCGGAAGGGTACCGAGCCGGCGGATCCGCGCCTCCAGGGAACCTTGCCGGTGGTACTGCATCACCAGATACGGGTAACCGCTCGCCGTTTCACCGACCTGCAGCACGCCCACGACGTTCGGGTGGCCGGTGAGCCGACCCATCGCGCGCTGCTCACGCATAAATCGCTCGCGCTTCTCATCGAGTTTGGCGGTCAGCACCTTCACCGCCACCGTGCGGTCCAGCGCGAGCTGAGTACATCGATAGACAACGCCGAAACCCCCACGACCGACCTCTTCGGCATAGCTGAATCCGGCCGCACTCAACTCCGTGACGACGGCAGAACCAACGTCGCGCTGGGTCCTGAACGGGTCGTTGTTCATCATCGGCTCCCTGCGATGTGCTCGAGCATAGCCCCCCGAGCAAACGACCCGATGGCATTCAACAGTGCGGGGGCGAGCCTTCAAACGACGACATGGCAAGGTGACATTCGTGACCAACATCGTCGATGCCAAGAACGATCTGCGGGAAGTCAGCACTCCGAAAGGCGCTTTGCGCTATTACGACTCCGGTCCCGATTCCGGTTCGGTGCTGCTGTTCCTACACGGTTCTGGCCCCGGGGTCACCGGTTGGCGCAACTTCCGCGGGGTGCTCCCCACCTTTGCCGAACACTTCCGCTGCCTGATCCTGGAATTCCCGGGCTTCGGGGTCAGCCCCGACTTCGGGGGTCACCCGATGGTCACTGCGCAACGCGCCGTGCTGCCGTTCCTGGACGCACTCGGCGTCGACAAAGCCCACATCGTCGGCAACTCGATGGGCGGCGGCGTCGGCATCAACTTCGCCATCCAGAATCCGGAGCGAATCGACCGGCTGGTGACGATCGGAGGCATCGGCACCAACATCTTCAGCCCGAGTCCCGCTGAGGGCATCCGGTTGCTGCAGGAATTCGTCGAGGAACCGACCCGGCAGCGCCTGGTCGACTGGCTCAAAGCGATGGTGTACGACCAGTCGCTGGTCACCGACGAACTGATCGACGAACGCTGGCAACTGGCCACCGACCCGCAGACCCTGGCCGCCGCGCGGCGCATGTACGGAAAGGCGGCATTCGCTGCGATGACCGCGGCGATGGAGTCTGCCGACAGACCGATGCCGTGGGCGATGATGCACAAGGTCGCGACGCCTACTCTGCTGACGTGGGGCCGAGACGACAGGGTGAGCCCGCCCGACATGGCGCTCATCCCGATGCGCACCATCCCCAACGCGGAACTTCACATATTCCCCAAATCCGGGCACTGGGCGATGATCGAGGCCAAAGCGGCGTTCGAAAGCACTGTGCTGGGATTTTTGACCCGCGAATAGCTATCGCTGAGCGGCGCCCGCGTCGGCGCCCTCGGCGGCGAACCGCTCGCAGTGGGTACGTCCGGTGACCCGAGCGGCACCGGTGACCACCACGACCTTGCCGGGCAATCCGGTCATCACGATGTCTTGACGAGATCGAATCCCTTGTACCCAGCGTCGGCGACCTCGGCACAGATGTCGTTGTAGGCCGCAAACCCGCCGAGGAACAGCATGAAAACCCGCGGCTTTCCGGGCACATTGGCGCCCAGGTACCAGGAGTTCGCCTTGGTGAACAGCGACGCTTCGGCTCGCCGGGCGAGTTCGGCGACCCAGCCGTCCACGGCGTCTGGGGTTGCTTCTATCGCGGCGTAACCGTGGTCGTCGAGGTAGGCGATGGCGTCGGCGATCCAGTTCACGTGCGCCTCGGCGTGCAACACCATATTCGCCAGCACCGCCGGTGCGCCCGGACCCGAAATCAGGAACAGGTTGGGGAACCCGTCGACGCCCAGTCCCAGGTAGGTACGCGGGCCGTGCGCCCAGTCGTCGCGCAGCATCGCACCGCGGCGGCCGACGATGTCGATCTTGGTCAGCGCCCCGGTCAGCGCGTCGAAACCGGTTGCGAAAACTATCATGTCGAGGTCGTAGTGGGCTTTTTTGTTAATCCCGCTGGTGTTGATGCCTGTGGTATCGACCGATTCGATCGGGGTGGCGCGCACGCTGACCAGCGTTACGTTGGGCTTGTTGAAGGTCTGAAAGTAGTTGCTGTCCGTACAGATCCGCTTCGTGCCGATGGGATGGTCGTTCGGGATCAGCAGGTCGGCGATCGCGGGATCGTCGATGACCGCCCGGATCTTCTCGTCGTAGAACTTGCGTGCCTCTTCGTTGGCTGCCAGGTCGGTCATCTGGTCGGGGAAGGTTTTGGAGTACAGCACGCCGCCCAGCCGCCATCGCTTTTCGAACGCCGCGCGGCGCTCGGCGGGGGTGAACTCCATGGTCGGCTTCGAGGCGGTGATATGCGGTGACCCGCCGCCGCTGCGCCACGACAGCCGGCGTCGCTCCGGGTAACCGGCCTTGATGTCGTCGAGTTCCTCTGCGGACAACGGTCTGTTGCCCGCCGGGATGCTGTAGTTAGGGGTGCGCTGGAAGACGTAGAGGTGCGCGGCCTGCTCGGCGATGATCGGAATCGATTGGATGCCAGAGGATCCGGTGCCGATGACCGCCACCCGCTTGCCGACGAAGTCCACATCGTCACGTGGCCAATGAGCGGTGTGGTGGATCTCGCCGGCGAAGGTGTCCAGGCCGCTGAAGTTCGGGGTCATCGCGGCCGACAGCGGTCCGGTCGCCATCAGGCAGAACCGCGCGGTGAGCACCTCACCGCCGTCGGTGGTCACTGTCCAACGCAGTGTCGCCTCGTCGAGCACCGCCGAGACGGCCCGGGTGTTGAACACGACGTCGCGGCGCAGGTCGAGCCGGTCGGCGACCCAGTTCAGGTAGCTGAGAATCTCGGCCTGGGTGGCGTACTTCTCGGTCCAGTTCCACTCCTGCTGCAATTCGTCGGAGAACGAGTAGCAGTAGTCGACGCTCTCGACGTCACAGCGCGCTCCCGGGTACCGGTTGTAATACCAGGTGCCGCCCACCTCGGGCGCGGCCTCGATCACCCGAACCGAGAGCCCTTGCATGCGCAGCTTGTGCAGCGCGTACAGACCGGCGAATCCGGCGCCCACCACTACGGCGTCGAGAAGCTGATCGTCGGGATTCTTCACAAGAGTCACCGTAGGCCTTCTGCCGAGTCGGGTCGCTCCCCTTCCCAGCCACCGGGCGGCGTGATCGCCGTTTTCCCGGCCACTGCCGATCTGCGCATCGAGTTCTGACCCATTTCGGTCCGCTCACCGGGATCACCGCCGAGTCGGGGCACGAATTGCTGTACACCATTACTAAGCCCTCACACGTAAGGACAACCACATGAGCGAGCGGGTACTCGATCACGTCATCGCGATGGCGGACCAGTTGCGCGAACAGGCCGCAGAAGCCGAGAGGATTGGCCGGCTCACCGACGACACCGTCAAGCTCATGAAGGCGGCCGGCCTGATCCGGCTGCTGCAGACCAAGAGTTACCGAGGGTTCGAGGCCCACCCCCGCGAGTTCGCCGAGACAGTCATGGCCACCGCAGCGCTGGATCCGGCCGCCGGCTGGATTGTCGGCGTCGTGGGCGTGCACCCCTACCAACTGGCCTACGCAGATCCAAAGGTGGCCGCCGAGATCTGGGCCGACGACGTCGACATCTGGATGGCCTCGCCATACGCCCCGCAAGGTGTGGCCAAGCCCGTCGACGGCGGCTACATCTTCAACGGCCGCTGGCAGTTCAGCTCGGGCACCGACCATTGCGACTGGATCATCCTGGGCGCATTTCTCGGCGACGGCGAAGGCAGGCCGGTGATGCCGCCCCAAATGCTGCACATGATCCTGCCCCGCAAGGACTACGAGATCGTCGAAGACTCGTGGAATGTCGTGGGACTGCGTGGAACCGGCTCCAAGGACGTCATCGTCAAGGACGCGTTCGTCCCGGCCTACCGGACGATGGACGCGACGAAGGTGATGGACGGCACCGCCCAGCGTGAGGCCGGCATGACCGAGCCGCTGTATCTGATGCCGTGGTCGACGATGTTCCCGCTGGGCATCTCGGCGGCCACCATCGGCATCGCGGAGGGAGCACTCGCCGCGCACCTGGACTACCAGCGGGAGCGCGTCGGTGCCACCGGAACCGCGATCAAGGACGACCCTTACGTCATGTACGCCATCGGCGAGGCGGCAGCCGACATCAACGCCGCCCGCCAGGAGCTGCTCGCCAACGCCGATCGCATCTACGACTTGGTAGCGGCCGGTAAAGAAGTGTCGTTCGAGGACCGCGCGGCCGGTCGCCGCACTCAGATTCGCGCGGTCTGGCGCGCGGTGTCGGCGGTCGACGAGATCTTCGCCCGCTCCGGCGGCAATTCGGCACGGATGGACAAACCGCTGCAGCGGTATTGGCGTGACGTGCATGTCGGCCAGGCGCATGCCATCCATGTCCCCGGCACCGTGTACCACGCGTCGGCGCTGAGTTCGCTTGGCATCGATCCTCCGGAGGGTCCGCTGCGGGCTCTGATTTAACCAGCGAACATAGCGGCGATCGAGGAGAACCTCACCGTGAGCGACCTGAAAAGTCTCGGCTATATCACCGTCTCGACCAACGACATCGACCGCTGGCGACAGTTCGCCTTCGGCGTCTTGGGTTTCGCCGAAGGCAAAGGACCAGACCCGTCGGCGCTATATCTGCGGATGGACGAGCGCGCCGCGCGGCTCATCGTCGTCCCCGGCGCAACTGACCGGGTGATCACCGTCGGCTGGGAAGTGCGCGACCATGTGGCCCTGCAACGGGTCAAGACCACCCTCGATGGCGCCGGAGTGGCGTTCAAACAGTTGTCAGTCGACGACGCAGAGGGCCGCCGCGTCGAGGAGGTGATCGCCTTCGAGGACCCGGCCGGAACCACTCTCGAGGTGTTTCACGGTGCGGTGCTTGACCACAGCCCGGTGATCACTGCGTTCGGTGCGAAATTCGTCACCGGCGATCAGGGCCTCGGCCATATCGTCGTGCCGGCCACCGATCCCAACGGGCTCGTCGACTTCTACATCGACGTGCTCGGCTTCCGATCCCGCGGCGCGTTCCGAGTACCGTTGCCGCGCGAGTTCGGTCCGGTGCGGGTGCGCTTTCTGGGCGTCAACGAGCGACACCACAGCCTGGCGATCGTCCCGGCCGCACATCAACGTGATCCGCGACTGGTCCACATCATGGTGGAGGTGGACACCCTCGACGCCGTCGGTCAGGCACTGGACCGGGTCAACGCCGAGGGCTTCCAGTTGTCGTCCACACTGGGGCGCCACACCAACGACAAGATGGTGTCGTTCTACGTCCGCGCGCCCGGCGACTGGGACATCGAATTCGGCACGGACGGCATGCGGGTCGACGAAACCTATTACACTGCAGAGGAAATCACTGCTGACAGCTACTGGGGCCACCAGTGGGTCGGCGAAATGCCCGCGGCAATGCGGCTATGACACCCGACGTCACGCCCGTTCCGGCTGGATCGATCACCTCGTGGGACCACGAGGCCGACGTCGTCATCGCCGGCTATGGGGTTGCCGGCGCCGCCGCGGCGGTCGAAGCGGCCCGCGGGGGCGCCGAGGTCTTGGTGCTGGAACGCACCGGATCGTGGGGCGGCGCGGCAGCCATGGCCGGCGGTTTCATTTACCTCGGCGGTGGCACCGCGCTGCAAAAGGCGTGTGGCTTCACCGATTCCGTCGAGAACATGGCGGCGTTTCTCAACGTTGCGATGGGGCCCGGTGCCGACGAGAACCGGATCGCCGATTACTGCGCCGGCAGCGTCGCCCACTTCGACTGGCTCGTTGGCTGTGGTGTGCCGTTCAAGGCGGAGTTCTTCTCCGAGCCCGGCTGGGAACCGATGGGTGACCAGGGCCTGATGTACAGCGGCGGGGAAAATGCGTATCCGTTCAACACGATTGCCACCCCGGCCCCGCGCGGGCACGTTCCGCAGATGTCGAACAAGAAGCAGGGTGAGGCCAGCGCCGGCTACATGCTGATGAAGCCTCTCGTCGAGGCGGCCACGACGGCCGGCGCGCAGGCGCTCTACGACGTGCGCGCGCAGTCGCTGATCGTGGAATCCGACGGCAGGGTGGTCGGCCTCCGCGCCCGCCGGTACGGCACCGAGATGGCGATTCGGGCGCGCACCGGCGTCGTGCTCGCAACGGGCAGCTTCGCCTATAACGATGCGATGGTGGCGCAGTACGCCCCGCGGATCGCCGGGCGACCGGCTGCGTCGATCGAGCAGCACGACGGGCAGGCGATCCGGATGGCGCAGGCGCTGGGGGCCGACTTGGCCCACATGGACGCCACCGAAGTCGCGATCTTCATCGATCCCCAACAACTGGTGCGCGGCATCCTGGTCAATGGCCGCGGTCAGCGCTATGTCGCCGAGGACACCTACCCGGGCCGGATCGGTCAGCTCACGCTCTATCAGCAGGACAACACCGCTTACCTGATCATCGACGGCGATGCCCAGGAAGAGGCGATGGCCTCCTGGTCACCCCAGTTCATGCTGCGTCCGGCGACCTGGGTTGCTGACACCGTTGCCGACCTGGAACGCGACATGGGCCTGGCACCCGGTTCGCTACAGGCCACCGTGGCCGCCTACAACGACGGCGCCGCGCGCGGCGAGGACCCGCTGCTGCACAAGAAGCCTCAGTGGCTGAAGCCGATCGGCTCTCCCGTCGGCGCAATCGACCTGCGCGAGAACACTGGCGGATTCACCCTGGGAGGCCTGCGCACCTCGTTGGATGCCGAGGTGCTGCACGTCAATGGTGAGCCGATACCAGGACTCTTCGCCGCGGGCCGGTCCACCGCCGGACTGGCTGCCTGGGGTTACGCCAGCGGCATCTCGCTCGGTGACGGCAGCTTCTACGGGCGGCGCGCGGGCCGGTCGGCAAGCAAGGGTTGATTCGGCGAGCAGACACAAAATTCCCCGCACGCACGGCGTGTCGGGGGCTTTTCCGCCCGCTGGGCCGGCTGCTATGTTCCTAATAGGAATATTGCAGCCAGATAGACCGAGCTTTGGAGAACCGATGACCAGAACCGTTGCGACCGTCGAACCAGCTACCCCCACGGCCGTCATCGACCGCATCTCGCTGGTCCTGGATACATTCGACGGACCGGGACGGCTGACGCTGGCCCAGATCGTCCGCCGCACCGGCCTACCGCGCTCATCGGCGCACCGGATGCTGGAGCGCCTGGTGCAGCTGCGCTGGCTGCGCCGCAGCGGTCGCGACTACGAACTCGGTATGCGGCTGGTGGAGCTGGGCTCGCTGGCCGTGCACCAGGATCGCCTGGTGCGGGCGGCTGCTCCGCTGTTGGGTGAATTACATTGCGCCACTGGACTTGTCGTGCATCTCGCGGTTTTGGACGGACCGGACGTCGTCTACCTGGACAAGATCGGCGACCGGACGATCCCCACTCGGGTGGGTGGTCGTGATCCGGCCCACTGCACCGCCGTCGGCAAGGCGATCCTGGCCTACTGCGACCAGGATGCCTTCCAAGATGCCCGAATAGATCTCCAGGTCCGCAAGACCAAGTACTCGATCTCGAGCAGTTCCCAACTGGCAATCGAATTGGCCAAGGTGCGCGCTCACGGTGTCGCGTTCGAGCGCGAGGAGGCAATGCTCGGATTCGGCTGCGTGGCAGCCCCGATCGGGAGCCCCGGTGAGGACGGTGCGGCGATTGCCGCTGTGTCGGTGTGCGGTCCGATGAATCGCATGATGTTCGATCAGCGGCTGGCCGCCCCGGTACGCATGACCGCGATGGGCATCTGGCGCAACATCGAAGACGGGCCGCAGCGGGTTGCGCCGACCCTGCAGACGCTGCGACCTTTGCTGCCCCAGCGTCAGGGCCCGGCGTCGCCGCGGCCTGCCCTGCAGTACGCGTGAATTCGGCGACTGCTCACGAGGCGTTTTCCGGTGGCGTCGCCGTCATCACCGGCGCAGGCGCAGGAATAGGCGCCGGCCTGGCCCACCATGCCGTGGCATTGGGGATGACAGTTGTTCTGGCCGACATCGACGCCTCCGCCATCGCGGTGCTTCGCGACGAGCTCTGTGCGGCAGGAGGTGTGGCGGTAGACGTGGTGTGCGACGTGCGCGACCCTGGCGCTGTGCGGGACCTCGCCGACCGCACCTATCGCGACGTTGGCCCGGTGCGGCTGCTGGTGAACAACGCCGGAGTCGAACAGTTCGGCTATCTGTGGGATACGCCCGTGACCAACTGGCGACGCGTCGTCGACATCAACATCAGTGGAGTCTTCTACGGCGTGCGGGCATTTCTGCCGAAGATGATGGCCACCGACGAGCAGGCGTGGGTGTGGAACCTGTCTTCGGTCGGCGGCGTGCTGGCGATTCCATTGCAGGGGCCCTACATCATGAGCAAGCACGCAGTGCTCGCGCTGACCGAGTGTCTCTATCTCGATGTCCAGTCAGCCGGACACCAACACCACATTCACGTTCAGGCCGTGCTTCCCGGCGCGGTCGTTTCCAACATCTTCGAGTCGGCGGGCGGAGTCGACCCGGACGACGCCAGCGATGCCGCCGCCGCCCAGGAGCAGCGCTCGGCAATGCTTGACGTCAAGGCCGCGGCCATGGATCCGATGGCGGCCGCGGCGACGATTTTCGAACAGGCCGCCAAGGGGCGGTTCTACCTGCTCACCGAGCAATCTGTCGGAGCGGCCATGGCAGAACGCGCGAATGTGCTTGCAGTACAACGTCAACCGTCGCTGAAATAGCACAGCTGCCACCCGGGTCTCCCGGAGAGCGGACAGGCTTTTTGCCCGCCTCCGAGCGACAACTTCGGGGCGTAGCCGCGTGCCGCCTGGGGTGCAGCTGCGGGATTGTCGCTCGGAGGCGGGCAAATCGCAGTTCCCGTCTAGGCCGTGGTACGTGTGGCAGATGTGACGAGGCCGCGACTGCTGGAGCTAGATCGCCACGCCGGTTATCTCGTCGACGATAGACAAATCGCCGTGTCGCACCGCATCCACGATCGACTCGCTCAGCGCTGAGCACACCAGGAACACACCCCGGCCACCGGGCGCCGATATTTTCTGCGCATCGCGGCGCTCGGCACACCGGGCCGTCGCGTCGGCGTTCCACTGCACGCTGGTCTGGTTCCAGCTGCTCTTGCGGGCGACCACCCGCGCACCGCAGTTGCGGCACGCCACGGGCATCATCGGCATCTCCTCGAGGCGGTTATCGGCCCTGACCGACGAATCCAGCGTCATCCCACCGAACCCGTGGCGGCTGCCTGGGCCGCCATATTCGCCTCGACCTCTTTCATCCACGCCTCGTAGGGCCGGGTGGTGTCCAGCTCAAACTCGAAGCGGTCCACCATATCTGGTTGCACGTCGGCGGTGTCGACGTAGAACTGCTGGTACCAGCGACGCAGCTGGTAGACCGGGCCGTCTTCCTCGACCAGGAGCGGGTTGTCGATGCGCGCCTTGTGTCGCCAGATCTCGACATCCTGCTCGAAACCGAGCTTGACGAAGTCGCCGAGACTGATCGCGGTCTGCATGGCCTGGTCGCCGGGTAGCGAATCCGATTTCTTCACGATGATGCCGTATTGCAGCACAAAGGAATTCGAGTCAATCGGATAGTGGCAATTGATGAGTATCGTTTTGGCGTCACCTTGCTCATAGTGATAGGTCAGGTCGTCGATCATGAAGGATGGGCCGTAGTAGGAGGCCACCGATGTCGTACCGAGCATCTGGGACCCCACCGGAGCGGCGAGATCGGGCCGGCCCGAACCGTTCATGTACTGCGTCGCCACGTGCCCCTCGAAGATGTTCTTGAAATATGTGGGCAGCGAGCCGTGGATGTAGAAGAAGTGCGCCATATCCACCACGTTGTCGATGATTTCGCGGCAGTTACTGTGCACGACGGTGGTGTACCAGTGCCAGTCGGTCCAGTCGTCGCTGGTGGCACCCTCGATGCGCGGGATCGTGACCTCCGTTGGAGGTACTTTGCGCTCGGGGTCGTTCCAAACGAACAACATGCCGTCCTGTTGCAGCGTGGTCCAGGCTTGCGTACGGGCCAGCTTTGGTGTGCGTCTGCTGTACGGCACTTGTTTGCATCGCCCGTCGCCGCCCCAGCGCCAGTCGTGGAACGGACACGCGATCTCGTTGCCCTTGACCTCGCCTTGCGAGAGGTCACCGCCCATGTGCCGGCAGTAGCCGTCAAGCACATTGATGTTGCCGTCCGCGCTGCGGAAGACGACAAGCTTCTGCCCGAAGGCGTTGATCGCGTGCGGCTTGCCGTCACCGAAATCTCTGATCAGACCCAGGCAGTGCCAGCCGCGGGCGAACCGCTTCGGCGCGGCCTGCGCTTCGATGAGCCGAACTTCGTCCACCTCAGACTGCGACATCATGGGAATGATTTAACTCCTGCGGGGTGGGTCTGTGGGTTGTCTGTTCCACTCATCAGGACGACTCTTCTGCTGCCGCGCCACACCGGCATACGGTTCTGGACGTGACCCCGCACAGCACGACGATCCCCGCCGGCCTTCCCGTCGCCGACACCGTCGTTGACCTGCTCGTAGTCGGCTCGGGTACCGGCATGTCCGCAGCGCTGGCTGCCCACGAGCTCGGGCTGTCGGTGCTGATCGTGGAGAAGTCGTCGTACGTGGGCGGCTCGACCGCCCGGTCCGGTGGCGCACTGTGGCTGCCCGCCTGCTCTGTGCTGCAGGAACACGGTGCCAACGACACCACCGAACGCGCCCTCACCTACCTGGACTCGGTGGTCGCGGGTTCGGCGCCCCGGCAGCGATCAGCCGGCTTTCTGACCCATCTGTCCGCGACAGTCGAGATGCTGCGCCGGATGACTCCGCTGCGGCTCTTCTGGGCCCGCGATTACTCCGATTACCACCCAGAAGAGCCGGGCGGCAGCGCAGCGGGCCGCACCTGCGAGTGCCACCCCTTCGACACCTCGGTTCTCGGCGAATACCGCACTCGGCTGCAGCCTGGCGTCATGGAGGTCAGCGTCCCGATACCGACGACGGGCGCCGACTATCGCTGGATGAATCTGGTGGCCCGGGTGCCGCGCAAGGGAATTCCGACCTTCGCCAAACGAGTGGCACAAGGTGTGGGCGGCCTGCTGCTGGGCCGGCGCTACGCGGCGGGCGGCCAGGGCCTGGTGGCCGGCTTGTTCGCGGGTGTGCTGCGCGCCGGTATCCCGGTGTGGACCGGCACCACACTGCTGCGCCTCCACGGCGACGGTGACCGCGTAAGCGGCGCGGTCGTCGGCCACAGTGGACGTGAGGTGACGATCACCGCCCGGCGCGGAGTGGTGTTGGCCACGGGCGGTTTCGACCACAGCATGGATATGCGGTGGAAGTTTCAGTCCGAGTCGCTGGGCGCCAACCTGAGCCTGGGCGCGGCGGCCAATACCGGCGACGGCATCCGCGCGGCGCAGGAACTGGGTGCGGATATCGATCTGATGGATCAGGCCTGGTGGTTCCCCGCTGTCGCACCACTGCCCGGCGAGGCGCCCGCGGTGATGCTGGCGGAACGGTCGCTTCCGGGCTCCCTGATCGTGGACCAGAGCGGCCACCGGTTCGCCAACGAGTCGGCGGACTACATGTCGTTTGGTCAGCGGTTGCTCGAACTGGAACGGTCCGGTAACCCCGTCGAAGCGATGTGGATCATCTTCGACCAGCAATACCGCAACAGCTATGTCTTCGGCGCCCAGCTGTTTCCGCGGATGCGGATCCCGCAGGCGTGGTACGACGCGGGCATCGCGGCGCGCGCCGACAGTCTCGCCGAGCTGGGCGCCCAAATCGGTGTTCCCGTGTCAGAGTTCACGCAGACGATGACTCGTTTCAACGAAAGCGCCTCTGCCGGACAGGATCCCGACTTCGGTCGGGGTCGAGGCGCCTACGACCGGTACTACGGCGACCCGACGATCACGCCGAATCCCAACCTGCGTCCGTTGGCCAAAGGCCCGTTCTACGCGGTGAAAATGGTGCTCAGCGATCTGGGCACCTGCGGCGGGCTGAAGGCCGACGAGCGGGCACGGGTGCTGCGCGAAGACGGCAGCGTCATCGCCGGGCTGTACGCGATCGGCAATACCGCCGCCAATGCGTTCGGCGCAACGTACCCGGGAGCAGGCGCGACGATCGCGCAGGGACTGGTATACGGCTACATTGCGGCTCGGAACGCGGCGACTACCGACAGTTAGTCAGCTTCGCGCTTGGCCTCGACCTGCTTCTCGACCTCACGCCAGTACCCGGGGGTGGTGCGCGGTTTGCCGAAACCACCCTTGGCGGCCTGCTGTGTGATGGCGTCAGCCTCGTCGATGTCCTTCATCATTTCCAGGGCGAACTCGCGCTCGGCGGCGTAATACTTGGCCGCCCAGCGCAGCGCGAGCACTGAATACGCCCAGGCCGGTTGGGCCTCGGCCCCGTCGGCGTCCTCGACCGCTTTGCGATGCCTGGCTTCGGCATAGGCCACATGCTCCTGCAGCAATTCTTTGAGCCGACTTGGGTTACTGAGGTGGCCGAAAGTCACGCGCAGCAGCACGCTGTGCTTGAGCACCGTCGGATCCACAGGTGCATGGTTGGTCCACTCGGTGACGGCGTCCATCCCGGCCGGGGTGATCTTGTAGAGCCGGCGGCTGCGGGTGCCCTCGTCGCGCTCGACGCGAGATGTCACCAGACCCAGGCCCTCCAGCTTCTTCAGCTCCGTATAGATCTGGCTGTACGAAGGGCTCCAGTAGTAGAGGTCGACGCTCCAGTCGATCCACTTTTTGAGGTCGTAGCCCGAGACTTCCTCTTCGTAGGACATCATGCCCAGCAGCGCCCAGCTGGTGGCCGCAAGTGCCGCCTTCGTTGCCTTTTCGCTGGCAGGGTCCATTTCGGAGTCCACGTCGCCAGGTTAACAACACAGGTCAGAACATCGCGTACCACCGACCGCTGGCCGGGACACCGCTTTGCGGACAGCTTCCCGCCGTAGCCTTGACTTAGTCTCGCGCTCAGCGGCGCCGGATCGACAGCAGTGGATCCCCTCGATGCGCGAGTCTGTTCCCGCAGGGTTGAATCAATAGCCTGGACTGGCCGTGGTTGTCTAAGAGCTGGCGGCGTCCAAGGGACGGATTTGAGGTACAGCATGGTCGAGCAATCGGGCGATTCAGTTGGTTCGACGGGCTTCCAGGTCGGGGAATCCCAGGTAGGTCAGGCCGTGGTCCTCGCCGTCTCAGGTGAAGTAGACGCGCTCACCGCACCGCGGCTGGCCGGGGCGATACACACCGCGCTGGCCACCGGGCCGGCGATACTGATCGTTGATCTCTCGAAGGTGAGATTTTTCGCTTCAGCCGGGATGACCGTCCTCGTTGCCGCGAAGACTCAGGCCGGGCCGGCGACTCGATTCGGGGTGGTCGCGGACAATGCAGCCACCAGCCGGCCGATCAAACTCATGGGGATCGACGCGGTGCTCCCGTTGTACCGCACACTTGATCGCGCGCTGAGCGGTATCGCGTGATGCAAGCCACCTAACAGGATTTCGGCAGGATAGGTCCTATGAACCGCAAACGTGTTGTCATCGCAGGACTGGGAGACGTGGGTATCCTGATCGCGATCCGCTTGGCCCGCCATGCCGACGTCGTCGGGATCTCGGTCAAACCTGCGCTGGTGAGCGGCCAAGAGCTCGGCGTCCGGCTCTCCCGCCCAGACGATTGGGCTCGCGACTACTGGATTCCGTTTGAGAGGTTCCGGCGTCTGGACCGGGTACGGACGGTTCAGGCCACGCTGACCGGAGTGGACCTGACGTCCCGGACCGTCTTCGGCCAGCGCGACGATGGCACAACAATCGCCGAGGACTATGACGCGCTGGTCATCTCGACAGGAGTCAGCAACGGCTTCTGGCGCCGGCCGGTATTGCAGTCGGCCGCCGAGATCAGCGCCGACCTGCACGCCGCACACAACCGGCTGGCCGCGGCCAACTCGGTGATTGTTGTGGGCGGCGGTGCCGCCGCAGTCAGCAGCGCCGTCAACATGGCAACCACCTGGCCCGACAAGCAGATCGACCTGTATTTCCCCGGAGAACGCGCTCTGGCCGGGTATCACCCTCGGACTTGGAATCGCATCCAGGGCCGACTGACCGACCTGGGCGTGGGCCTGCACCCGGGACACCGCGCGGTGGTCGCGAATGGTTCCGCCGGCGATGAGATCACCGGCGAACCGGTCCACTGGAGCACCGGACAACCCCCGGCTTCCGCCGAAGCGGTGCTCTGGGCGATAGGGCAGACGCAACCCAACACTGACTGGCTACCGCGGGAGCTGCTCGATCAACACGGGTTCGTTCACGTGACGCCGGAGCTCAGGGTGCCCGGTCATGAAGGGGTCTACGCGGTCGGCGACGTCGCGGCGAGCGACCCGCTGCGCAGCTCCGCGCGCAACCGCGGAGATGCGTTGGTGGCCCACAACATCCGCGCCGAGTTCGCAGACCACCGGATGCGCACCTACCGGACGCCGGGCCGGCGGTGGGGCTCGTTAGTGGGCGCACAGGCCGACGGGCTGGAGGTCTTCCTGCCCACCGGGCATGCCTTCCGCCTCCCGTCATGGTCGGTTGAACGGGTGGTGATGCCGTGGGTCGTCCGCTGGGGCATGTATCGCGGAGTGCGCGAAGACCGCACGATTGAGACGTCGTAACGGCCACTCTACCAATGCTTTTCACTATTCCTTGACGTCTTGTTCAGACGCTGGTGACATGAAGCGGCGGTGCAATTCCTCTGTGAGCGCGTGGATCTGGCGAGTGATCTCAGTGTTGGTCTTCAGCTCCAATTCCTGGGTCTCGAAGTCATGGTCGGCTCTGGACTGCTGGAATGCCGCCTGACGGTTCTGGCCGATCATCACGAAGGTCGACAGAAAAATCGCCTCAAGCGACACCACCAGGGTCAACGTCGGCCAGGGGCTGCGTTCCAGCAACACCATCCACACGCCGAACAGCGCCGCATGAAGCCAGACGAAGTTCATCGAGCCGGCGAACGACGTTATCCGGTCGGCCAGGCGCAGCTGACGATCCGCGCTGCGTTTCCTGGCCTCCGCCAGGACGACAGGATGGTGAACCTGTCCGCTTCGCAGCAGCCGACGCGGAATCAGTTGCGGGTTATGCCGATGGGTTTCGGCCTGTGTCGTCATGCTGAGCCGTTCCTTTCGGTGCCATGGCGATAAGCGCGCTCGCGTCATCTGACACATTTCGCGTGGATAGGGCTGTGTTATCCCCGTGGATAGCCCCGGCGGACCGTACGGTCGAGAATGCCCAGAGTCGCCCGCAACGCGCCCTCCGGCAGAACCGGGAAAATTCCGGCGTCCCGCCACTTCGGGTCGATGCTCGACCAGTCGTAGAACGAGGTGACCACCGTGCCCGCGGCGTCGTCGGTCGGCTGGAGCTGATAGCCGTAGACGTGACCGATCTGGGGGCGGAGCTGGCCGAGAATCGTCCACGAGATCAGCCGATCTTGTTCGAGCTCCTTGATCTCGACGGTGACGTCATATTTGCCCAGCGCCGGATAATCGTTCAGCGCCTCGCGGTCCATGTGGACCACGAAGCTGTCACCGACGGCCTTTACCGGATCGCCTTCGGCGTCCTGGAGCATGCCGGATGAATCGATCGCGACGTGGCCCTGAGGGTCGCACAGCAGTGCAAAGATCTCGGCTGCCGGTGCCGGGATGGTGCGCTGGGTCTCGATGCGTTCGGTCATGAGTCCTCGCCTTGGAAGTCGCTGCGTAGCTGGTTTCATCGCTCACTGTACGACGCTCGGGACGGCTGACGTGAGGACCGTCACTTGCTGTCGAACGTACGCCCCTGCTGCCTTACCTCGTCCCCGGGCGACGACTGATGGGAGTACAACTCTGACGTGAAAACCGCCGGCCCATCCTCACGCTGGCCACCGAGCTGCGGGAACGCAACGTGCGCTACGGAGCGATCGGCGTCTGGTCGGCCGCGCCAAGTCCGCCTCGTGATCGATGCAGGCCGTCGGCTGATCTTGGCGACAGCCCAAACCCGAGCGGCCAGCCGACGTTTGAGGGAGTATTGGATCAGAAGCATCATCGAAATGCCTGCGCGACATTCCCATCAGTCCATGTCACCGAGTTCTCGCGGGCACTCAGGGAGGACCAGCGGCCAGGTGAGCGATTCAACAGACGAGGACAACTACCGCAATCTGGCGGTGAACGGACTGCGGCCCAGCGAACTTGAATGGGCCCTGAACCACGATGCCGTGCATGGGATCGCGTACGCGTTCAAGAAGCCCGTGGCAGTCGTCGAAGCCAGTGACGATCCGGGCGACGACAGGAAGACGTACCTCGTCCGGGTCAAGCGCGATGACTTAGCCGAGGCGCTGGGAAAGATCAATGGGTGGATCACCAATAATCCCGGCAGGGCCGGGATGCACGCTTTCGGCTTCGTCAGGGCGCTGTCACGAGAGGGGCTCAAACGCATGACCGATGACGAGGAGCGCTGCTGATCCGGGACCACGCTGAATGACGCGCGAACGTTGGCGGGTGTGGATCGTCCGTACCGTCACGGCGGTCATCGCTGTGGCGGTCATCGTCACGTGTGTGTGGTGGCTGAAAGACCGCCACCGCAGCCACCCCGACTGCCCGACGGTCCGGGCAATGCTCGATTACAACAAGTCACAACGGCACGCCCTGGCCAAGGCGTTCAGGCCCGAAGAAGGATCCCAGCCCAGCCTTGACGATTACCAAAACTGGGCCGACCACATGCAGGGGTATGCAACATCGATCACCGACCCTGCGCTGGCCCCACATGCCCACCGGCTGGCCGATGCGGCTCAGCAGTTTGTCTCGCTCAACGCGCAGATCCGCAACGACACGACTGAGCCTGCTGATCCTGAGGGGTCGCCACCCTGGGTTCAAACTTACGCAACTCTGAATCAACAGTTCAACGCCGAACTCGGAGCACTCGACAAAGTCTGCCCCGCTCCCTGACAACCTCATGTTCGGCGGGCCAGCCGTGTCCGGGCGTCAGCGCACCACCTCGCGGTGACCGGCGTCTAATCGACGTGTCCAGCCGCGCGCGTCCAGGTGTTCCAGTAACGGGATCGCGACACGTCGGGTGGTGCCGAGCGCCTGCCGCGCTTGGCTGGTCGTGAACGGCTGTTCGAGCCGCGCCAGCTCCCGCATCGCCAGCGCAGGTGCCGTCGGCAGTAACACCACGCCGTCGCGCAGCCGCAGCACCCGACCGGCGCGCTCGGCTGCGGCCAGCTCGCGAGCGCCGAGCTCCAGCGCTGACAGCTCGTCGGCCTCGGGCGCCTGAAATGGCTCGGCCCCCAGCCGGGCTTCCAGCTCGCCCACCGCCGCTTCGGCCCGACCGAGGTCGTCGCCGGCACCGGCCACCCTGATGTGACCACCGCGCTGCTCGAGTCCCGCGTCGCGGGCAACGGCGTCAAGCAGCGACTCGTCTGGCAGCGCGAGCAGGTCGCGCGCGGCACCCCGGGATAGGCCATCTGCTAACGGGTCTCGAGCGTGCAGCTCGTACACCGCGGTCCGCAGCCGCTGCTGCCAGGCGTTATACGTCGGGCCGTGCACCCACCAGCCCTCCAGTACCTGCACCCCGGGGGGCGCCTTGGCGTCGGCTCCGGTCAGCAAGCCCAACAGACGCAGCTGGCGCTCCTGCACCGCACCCCGACGGGCCACCTCGGCCCCGACTGCAGAAGACGGGTCCGCGGCGTCCATTCCGGCCAGCGCCGCGGCCCGTCGTGCGCTGTCGCCGCGTCGGCGCAACACCGGTGGTTGGGCGTCGAGCACCTGAGCCCCTCCGAGTCCGCCGAGCCCCTGATTGCTCCCGGTGTAGCGCAGTACCAGCCGGTCGCCGAGAACCAGCGGCAGCTGTCGGTCGAGGGTGAGCCGGCCGTGGTCGTCGTCGAAAGGCCGCAGCCGCGCAGGCACGGCTGCGGTGCCGACGTGCACGATGAGTTGCGCCGGGGCTTCCGTCAATGGGCCGCCGCTGGTGCGGCGCACGTCGAGTGTGCGCGTGCTCGGCCACGCGTCGGGGGTGACCAGCGCGTCGCCGCGGTGGACGGCATCGCGGGAGACGCCGCGCAGGTTGAGCGCCGCCCGAGCCACTGGTCCCAGCGTGGGGTACGGCTCGCCGCGGCTCTGCAGACCGCGGATCAGCACGGATCGCATCCGCTCCGCGCCGAGCAGGTCGAGCCGGTCGCCGCGGGCCAGCGTGCCCGCCGCGAGCGTCCCGGTTACCACTGTGCCTGCGCCGGTGATGGTGAAGGAACGATCGACCCACAGCCGCACCCGCGCGGTGGTCGCGGGCTCGGGTACCTGCTGCAGGACGCGGTCGAGGGCAGCGCGTAACTCGGCCAGTCCGGTGCCGTCGACCGCCGACACGATGACGCCAGGAGCGTCGCTTAGGCCGGTCCCGGCCAACTCCGCCCGCGCTTGCGCAAGGACCTCGGACACGCGTTCCGGTGCCCGGTCGGCGCGGGTGATCACGATGAGGCCGTGACGGATGGCCAGCGCGGCGACCGCGTCGCGGTGGTCGCTGGACTGCGCCTGCCAACCGTCGTCAGCGGCGACGACGAAGCAGACCACCGGTGCCGGCCCGAGGCCGGCCAGAGTGTTCCCCAGGAACCGCTGGTGGCCGGGCACGTCGACGAACGCGACCTCGCGCCCCGACGCCAAGGTGGTCCAGGCGAATCCGAGGTCGATGGTCAGCCCGCGGCGACGCTCCTCCTCCCACCGGTCGGGCTCCATGCCGGTGAGGGCGCGGATGAGGGTGCTCTTGCCGTGGTCGACGTGGCCGGCGGTGGCCACAACGTGGGAGACGTGCGTGGTCAGCGGTCCGCACCATCCAGTCTTGCCAGCGCTGCACGGACAGCGGCCAGCAGGCGATCGTCGTCGGACTCGGGTATGCAGCGCAGGTCGAGTAGGCAGGCGCCGTCATGCACCCGCGGCAGCACCGCGGGGTCACCTACGCGCAGGGGCCCGGCTGCGGACTCGGGAAGACGGACCGCCCATCCGGGCAACGGCACGCCGGGGGCTCCCCCGCCCCCGACTCTGCCGTCGTGTGCGACGACGGACCCGCCTACCGCCGCAGCGAGACGCTCGGCGCGGGCACGCAGTTGTTCGGCGTCGGCGTGCAGAGCCTGCGTCACCGGCGATACGCCGGCGCGGACGGTCGCCTCGAGCGCGGCGAGGGTGAGTTTGTCGGCGCGAACCGCGCGCGCCAGCGGATGCCGTGCCAGGCGAGCTACCACCGCCGCGCGACCGAGCAGTATGCCTGCCTGTGGACCACCGAGCAGCTTGTCACCGCTGGCAGTGACCACGTCGGCGCCCTCGGACAGCGATGTGGCTGCGTCGGGCTCATCGGGAAGCAACGGATCGGGCCCAAGCAACCCGCTGCCCAGGTCGACGACCAAGGGCACCTCCTTGGCCGCGGTCAGTGCCCCGAGGTCGGCCACGGTGACTGCGGTGGTGAACCCTTCCACCCGGAAGTTGCTCTGGTGCACCTTCAGCACGCAGCCCGTCTCCGGCACGATCGCCTCGGCGTAGTCCTTCAGGTGGGTGCGGTTGGTGGTGCCCACTTCACGCAGGCGGGCGCCGGTCGATGCGATCAGGTCGGGCAGCCGAAACCCGGCGCCGATCTCGATCAGTTCCCCACGGCTCACCACTACCTCGCTGCCGGTGGCCAGCGCGGTCGTTGCCAGCACCAGCGCGGCGGCGCCGTTGTTGACGACGAGCGCGTCCTCGGCTGCCGGACATGCGTCGAGCAGGGCTTCGCGGACCGCGACCCCCCGCTTTGAGCGGGTACCTGTGGCCAGGTCGAGTTCCACGTCGACGTAGCCGCTCGCGGAGATCAGTGCTTCAATCGCGCCCGAGGCCAACGGGGCACGACCCAGGTTGGTGTGCACGACGACTCCGGTGGCGTTGAGCACGGGCCGCAACTTCGTGGTCGTGCGGGCGGCCAACGACGCCACCACAGCGTCTTGCACCCGGTCGGGCGGCAGGTCACCGCGCCGAGCCTGATCCTGGATATCACGCACCGCCGCGCGTACGACGTGCTCGCCCAGCCGGTTTCGCGCCTGCTGCACTGCCGGGAGCGCCAGCAACTGATCTGTGCGCGGAATCAGGCGGCGCGGGTCGGTCTGGGTCACTTCTATCCTCGACCTCCCTCCTAGCCTCGAAGACACCGCCTTGGCGGAGGCGGACGGGAATCGAACCCGCCAGACCGAGATGCTCGATCTCACCGGTTTTGAAGACCGGGGGGACCACCAGGAACCCAAACGCCTCC
>Ga0209693_10000033_pt1 | contig 54698 bp, 50 predicted proteins | sample HubBroMetageWRM3_FD_188345 | JGI IMG/M metagenome (GOLD analysis project Ga0209693, IMG submission 188345) | Warmed soil microbial communities from the Hubbard Brook experimental Forest, New Hampshire - Hubbard Brook CCASE Soil Metagenome WRM 3... | ecosystem: Environmental > Terrestrial > Soil... | reverse complement strand
GCCTGGGATAGCGTGCGAGCATCTCCGCCCGTGCCTCCGCAGGGAATTCCTCCGGTCGCCGCCCGACAACGTCCCAGCCGGTCGCGACCTGCAAGATGTGAGACTCGGGGTCAGCGCTCGAGGAGACGTCGTCGCGCATGTGCAACACGATGATCTCCGTCGCCCTCGCCGCGCGATCAGCCGGCCAACCGGCGGCCACCCCGAACACCCACGCTAAGTCTCCTCCCGCCTCCTCGAAAGCCACTCGGTGACTGTCGAATGCGTCGCTAAGAGCGATGTCATGAAGCAGCGCCGAGACGTAATAGAGTTCGTCATCGAAGGCGATGCCGTGCGCTGCGCCGTACATCGCTCCCCACAAGTACGAACGGACGCAGTGGTTCAGCAACGCTGGCGAGTAGAAACGGGCGGCCACTGAAAGTGCAGCAGTCGCGGCCGGTGTCTGCGGAAACACATCCATATGAGGACTCTCTCACTCAATTCGTCCAGCAAACAGTGCCGCAGCGTGATTCTTGTCCGGTTCAGATAGATGCGGGCGGCCGAAAGAGGACGGCCGACACGGTTTCCGCCAAGCCTCATCGGCGGCATGCACTGCCCGTGCCGGGTTGGGGCCGGCGTCGCTGGCGCGCTACGACACGCGCACTCTGCACGTACTCCAGCGGAAGCCCAAAATTTTGTTTGCACTCCAACACACGTTGTGCGCAACAGTTCCTAGTAACTAAGATGTTTGCTGGCAAATTCACTGTGGGACCCAGTACTGACGGCGTTGTAAATCTGGGGGCCTGCACGCAGGTCTTCGCTGGTGAGCGGGGCGGCCCTCCAACCATGCAGATTCTGAAAGGGAAGCCATGAAGATCGTGGTGATTGGCGGCACAGGGATCCTTGGGTCAAAAGTGGTCGACAGACTGAGGGACCACGGCGACGAGGCGGTGGCAGCCTCACCTAGAACTGGCGTCAACACACTTACCGGAGAAGGCCTCGCCGAGGCTCTAACCGGTGCCGATGTGGTTGTTGACGTATCCAACTCACCCTCATTCGACGACGATCCGGCGATTGAGTTCTTCACCAAGTCGACCACAAACTTGGAGGCGGCCGCGAACGCCGCAGGCGTTAAGCACTACGTCGCGGTGTCGATCGTTGGTTCCGACCAACTACCCGAAAGCGGATACCTGCGTGCGAAGGTCGCCCAGGAGAAGCTCATCGAAGAATCGGAGATTCCCTACTCGATCGTGCGCGCCACCCAGTTCGCCGAGTTCGCCGAAGCGATCACAGCGTCGATGACGGTCGGCGAGGAGGTGCGCGTACCGGACGCGCTGATCCAGCCCATCGCCGCGGAGGACCTCGCAGCCGAGGTCGCCCGGGTGGCAGAAGGCGAACCGCTGCGCGGCATAGAGAACATCGGAGGGCCTCAGAAGATCTCGTTTGAACAGATGGCCCGCGAGGTTTTAGCCCGTAAAGGCGAAGTCAAGACTGTCGTCGTCGATCCCCAAGCTGGTTACTTCGGGACACCGCTCTCCATGAACAGCTTGGTTACCGCGTAGGCAGGTCCGGTCGGCTGGGCCGGGGCCGATGCCAAGGACTGACCGGCGCGCCGCTGGCCGAGCTCCCTGCCCGCTCTTGACCCAGTAATACGTGTGGCAGACGTTGCGGTCCCAGGCGGAACACCCCCGGCTAGCAGCCGGGGTGTTCCGCCTGGGCAGCCTTAGTGAGCGTGACCGTGGTGGTGGTCGCGCTCTTGGGCATGGGCAGGCTTTTCCACGATCGCCGTCTCGGTGCTGAGCACCATCCGCGCTACCGACGCCGCGTTGAGCACCGCCGACCGGGTGACCTTGACCGGGTCGACAACGCCGTCGGCAACCAAGTCGCCGTAGCTGAGGGTGTTCGCGTTCAGCCCGTGCCCGGCGGGCAACTCGCTCACCTTGTTGACCACGACCGCGCCGTCCAAGCCGGCGTTGGCGGCAATCCAGTACAGCGGCGCGGAAAGCGCCTCGGAAAACACGTCGACGCCCGTAGCCTCGTCGCCGCTGAGCGAAGCACTCAGGTCCTTGAGCGCTTTGCGCGCCTGGATGAGCGCGGACCCACCGCCGGCGACGATGCCCTCCTCGACGGCGGCCTTGGCGGCCGCAACCGCATCCTCGACGCTTTCCTTGCGTTCCTTGAGCGCGGTTTCGGTGGCGGCACCCACCTTGATAACGGCCACCCCGCCGGCCAGCTTGGCCAGCCGCTCCTGCAGCTTTTCGCGATCCCAGTCAGAGTCGCTGTTCTCGATCTCGGCACGCAGGTGCTTGATGCGGTTGGCAACCGCCTCCGCGGTGCCGCCGCCTTCGACGATGATGGTGTCGTCTTTGCTGACCACCACGCGTCGGGCCGAGCCCAGCACCTCGGTGCCGACCTCGCGCAGCACCAGGCCGGCGTCGGGATTGATCACCTGACCGCCGGTGACTATCGCCAGATCCTCGAGGAATGCTTTGCGCCGGTCGCCGAAGAACGGCGACTTGACCGCGACCGCTTTCAGCGTCTTGCGGATGGAGTTGACGACCAGCGTGGCTAATGCCTCGCCTTCGACGTCTTCGGCGATGATCAGTAGCGGCTTGCCCGATTCGGCGACCGTCTCCAGCATGGGCAACAAATCAGGCAGCGAGCTGATCTTCTCCTGGTGCAACAGGATCAGCGGGTCCTCGAGCACGGCCTCCTGGGAGTCGAAGTCGGTCACGAAATACGCCGACAGGAAGCCCTTGTCGAAGCCGACGCCCTCGGTGAATTCCAGCTCGGTGCCCAGCGTCGAGGATTCTTCGACGCTGACCACGCCGTCGTGGCCGACTTTGCTCATCGCCTCCCCGACCAGCTCACCAATCTGCTCGTCGCGCGAGGAAACCGTCGCGACCTGCGCGATGGCGCTCTTGCCAGACACCGGCGTTGCCGACGCCAGCAGCGCCTCGGACACCGTGTCGGCAGCCTTGCTGATTCCCGAACCGAGGGCGATCGGGTTGGCGCCGGCAGCGACGAGGCGCAGGCCGCCCTTGATCAGCGCCTGCGCCAGCACGGTCGCGGTGGTGGTGCCGTCTCCGGCGACGTCGTTGGTCTTGGTGGCCACCGACTTCACCAGCTGGGCACCCAGGTTCTCGAATGGATCTTCCAGGTCGATCTCACGTGCGACGGTGACACCGTCGTTGGTGATAACGGGCCCTCCGAATGCCTTGGCCAGCACGACATGCCGGCCGTGCGGCCCCAGCGTCACCCGCACCGCGTCGGCGAGCTTGTTCACGCCTGCCTCGATGGCGCGACGCGCGGTCTCGTCGTACTCAATAAGCTTGCTCATCAGGCTCCTTTATGCCCTGCGACGATGCAGGCCGAGCAACGGCCTGCTTGGGGGTACCTCCCGCGCTCGGGGAGAGCGCGCCGGGCAAGTTGGAGTCCATCAGGGCCCGGCTATAACGCATGCCGCCCCGGAAATCACCCGCGATTGAACGCGGGGATCGCCGGGGCGGAACACGGACTTCTACTTGGAAACGATAGCCAGCACGTCGCGTGCCGACAGGATCAGGTATTCCTCGCCGTTGTACTTGATCTCGGTGCCGCCGTACTTGCTGTAGATGACAGTGTCACCTTTCGACACGTCCAGCGGGATTCGCTTCTCGCCGTCCTCGTCCCACCGGCCGGGACCGACTGCGACGACGGTGCCCTCCTGGGGCTTCTCTTTGGCGGTGTCAGGAATGACCAGACCGGACGCGGTCGTGGTCTCGGCCTCGTTGGCCTGCACGAGAATCTTGTCCTCGAGTGGCTTGATGTTCACCTTCGCCACGATTGGAGCCCTCCACTATTAGATCGGGTCCGGGGCTATTAGCCCGGACCGGAGTTGGCGGTCGGTCCGGGGGCTTGCCCCGAACCGTCCGAATTACCAGGTGATTCGGCATCCGGCCGTTGCCCTCGCGTCGTCGTCGCGGGTGCCGACACAGGGACTGTCCGACTGCCACCTAGCACTCTATACATGAGAGTGCTAGCACTCAAGGCCGCCCCGCTGCTTCCCGCATGTTGGCCGCCCGCACTCAGCTGACCTGCCCTTTTATCACGGGTAGACCCGGGTCGCTGGGCACGTCCAGTGGTGATGGCGGCGCTTGGGCGGCCACCAGCTGCGCGGCGAAGGCGGCGATCATCGCCCCATTGTCGGTGCAGAGCCCGGGCCTGGGGATCCGCAACGCCAGCCCTGCCGCTTCGCAGCGCTGGGTGGCCAGCTCACGCAGCCGCGAGTTGGCGGCCACTCCCCCAGCGACCAGCAGGGTCGAGACGCCGAGCCCGGTTGCCGCACGCACCGCCTTCATGGTCAGCACATCGGCAACGGCTTCCTGGAACCCGGCGGCGATATCGGCCGTGCGGGATTGCCTATGGTCCGGGTGGCTCTCCACATACCGAGCGACAGCGGTCTTGAGCCCGGAAAAGCTGAACGCATACGGGTCATCGGCCGGGCGGGTCATGCCGCGCGGGAACACGATGGCGTCCCGGTCGCCGGTACGAGCCAGATCGTCGAGCACTTTGCCGCCCGGATAGCCCAAGCCCAGCAGCCTCGCCACCTTGTCGTAGGCCTCGCCGGCGGCGTCGTCGACGGTGCTGCCCAGCTCGACGATCGGCTGGCCGAGCGAACGCACATGCAACAGATGGGTATGACCCCCGGACACCAGCAGCGCCACACACTCGGGCAGCGGCCCGTGCTCGTACACATCGGCGGCCAGGTGCCCGCCCAGGTGGTTCACGGCATAAAACGGCACTCCCCAGGCAGCCGAATATGCCTTGGCCGCAGCCACTCCCACCAACAAGGCACCGGCCAGCCCGGGCCCGATGGTGGCCGCGACAATGTCGGGGCGTTCCAGGCCGGCAGCCTCCAGCGCGCGGCGCGTGGCCGGACCGAGCGCCTCGAGGTGCGCCCGCGAGGCGATCTCGGGGACCACGCCGCCGAACCGGACGTGCTCGTCGACGCTGGATGCGACCTCGTCGGCCAATAACGTCACGGTGCCGTCGGCGTCCAGCCGCGCGATGCCGACACCGGTTTCATCGCAAGAGGTTTCGATGGCCAGGATGGTCTTACCGGGTGTCACAGCGCTCCCCCGCAACCGGGTGGGGGTGCGCCCCCAGAGGGAGGTGCCCCCACCCACTTGTGGGGGCGTGCCCCCACCCGCCGCATCGTGTAGGCGTCGGCGCCACTGACTCGGTAGTAGCGCCGGCGCAGGCCGACCTGAGTGAATCCCATGCTGCGGTACAACGAGATCGCAGCCTCGTTGTCGGTGCGGACCTCCAGGTAGACGACGCCACCGTCGGCGAAATGCAGCAGCTCGTCGAGCAGTTGGCGGCCGATGCCCCGCCCCTGGTATGCCGGGTCCACGCCGATGGTGTGCACCTCGTACTCGAACGGCGGTTTGCGACCCAACCGCGAGATGCCGGCGTAACCAACCAGCATGCCATCGGTGCGCGCGCCCACGTAATGGTTGTGGGCGCTAGCGAGTTCACGGTTGAACGCCGCCGCCGGCCATGGGTCGTCGCCATCGAAGAGCTGGCCCTCCAGCTGGGCGCACCGCTCGGCGTCGGCGGGCGTCAGCGCACCGATGGGGACGGGTTCGAGGCGGGCGATCATGGGCGAGCCGCCAAGGGTTTGGCATCCGGCCTGCGCAGATACAAGGCCACCAGCGGCAGCGGACGCGCCGACCAATCGGGCACCGCGGCGACCAGGCCGGCCGGTGTCGGGTAGACCGGCCCGCATCGCGGCAGGTCGAACAGCGCCGCGTGCTCAGGCGAACCGGCTACTGCCCGCGCTGTTCCGGGGTCGACGTCGGCCGGCGCATTCACTGCCGGACCGTGCACGCGGAACCCGTCCCGGTAGCCGGCCCAGTAGACCTCGCGCCGGCGGGCGTCGATGACCACCAGGGTGTCGCCGCAGGTTCGCACGCCGATGGCGTCCAAGCTGCACACGCCACGCACCGGGATGCCCAGCGCATGCCCATAGGCGGCGGCGGTCGCCATACCGGCCCGCAGACCGGTGAACGGGCCGGGCCCACAGCCCACCACGACGCCATCGAGATCGGCCATCGTCAGCCCGGCATCGGCGAGCGCTGCCAGCACGTTGGGCGTGAGTCGTTCGGCGTGTGCCCGAGCGTCGACGGTGACCCGCTCACTCAGCACCACGCAATCTGAGCCATCCAGCCGCACCACCCCGGCCGTCACCGCCGGAGTCGACGTGTCGAGGGCCAGGACAACGCTTTCAAGGCTCATGAGCGGCCCCACTCCCAGGTCGCGATCCTCGCGTCGGAGTGGCTGACCCGCTCGAGACGGATGTCGAGGTGGCGCTCGGAGAGGCGTTCGGCCAGGCCCTCGCCCCACTCCACCACGACCACCGCGTCATCCAGGTCGGTATCGAGGTCCAGCGAGTCGAGCTCTGCGAGCAGGTCGGCGCTTGGCGGATCCGAGTGGTCCAAGAGCCGATAGACGTCGACGTGAATCAGCGCCGGAGTACCGGGCCGCCGCGGCGGGTGCACTCGCGCCAGCACGTATGTCGGTGACGTGACCGGGCCGTCGACGTCCATGACTGCGGCGATCCCCTTGGCCAGCACGGTCTTTCCGGCACCGAGCGGACCGGAGAGCACCACCACGTCACCCGCGCGCAGCTGTTCACCCAACCGGGACCCCAGCGCGACGGTGTCCTCGACGCGCTCCAGCGTCTGCGGCGATCGCAAGGGCGGCGAAGCCGGGCGCAGCGGGTCGCCGCCATCTGGCGTCTGCGGCGATCGCAAGGGCGGCGAAGCCGGGCGCAGCGGGTCGCCGCCATCTGACCCCCGCTCCTGCTCAGCCATGGCGGCCGAACCGTCCCCGCAACCGCCGGTACCGCAGGGCCATCTTGCCCGGAATGGCCCGGTTGACCAGCCGGACCAGCCCGTCGTTGATGGCATCGGGCTTATCCAGCAGCGCCAGGTGACTGGCCCCGTCGACGACGACCAGTTCGGATAGCGGCAGCGAGGCCGCCATCTTCCGCGAGTACTCGTCCGGGGTGAGCAGGTCGTGGTCACCGCAGGCGATCAGGGTCGGGATCCGCAGCAACGTCCACAACCCAGCGGTTTCGTCGTGCACCTCCAGCGCGCGCAAAAAGCCTATCAGGGTGGCGATTGGGGTGCCGTTCATCATCCGCTGAGAGAACGCGTCCAGACTCCGGCTGACCTGTAGGTCGCTGTAGGAGGCGGCGCGCAGAATCGGGCCGATCAGTGACCGCGACACGTTGCGGCCGCGGTGCATCAGCCTGGGGGCGGACCGGGCGGTGAACCGAAGGGCCTCCAGCGCAGGGTTTTTCAGGATTTCACCTAGTGGTGACCGGGTAACTCCCTCGGCGGCAGAGGAAATCAACGCCGCACCAACGATCCGGCGGCCATACTGCCCAGGGTACTGCCGGGCATGCGACAACACCGTCATGCCGCCCATCGAATGGCCGACCAGCACGATCGCCCCGTGCGGCGCGACCACCTGCAGCACGGTTTCCAAATCCTTGCCCAATTGGGTCAGCGTGTAGGTGTCGGGCGAGCCATCTCCGGACCGGCCGTGCCCACGATGGTCGTAGAAGACCATCCGCACGCGCGGTCCCCATCGCTCGCCGAGCCGCATTCGCTGGAAGTGGAAGGCGCTCATACGCAGACAGAACCCGTGGGCGAAGACCACAGTCACCGGGGCGTCCACCGGGCCGACCTCGCGCACCGCCAGCGGGACCCCGTCGGGCGTGGTCACCACGTAACTGCGGTCGTCGTATAACCTCTCGAAATCCTCATCGGCATAGGGATCCTCGCGGGCCCTCGCGCGTCCGATCATCGATCGGCGGGCCGAGGCTCCCACGATCGTGGCTACCGCAGTTAATCCCGCGCCTCCCGCAAGCCAAGCCCTTCCCCTCTGGCGCCTGCGAGTTTCGTCATCGCTCAACGGTTTCGGCCTCGCGGTAGGTTCTGGTGATGCGCCCCCGGGGGCTGGTGACCACTTCGTAGTGGATGGTGCCGAGCAGATCGGCCCAGTCCTGTGCAGTGGGTTCGCCTCTGGTGCCGGGGCCGAACAGGATCGCCTCGTCGCCTTCGGCTACATCGACCCGCCCAGGACCCAGGTCGACAAGGAACTGGTCCATGCAGACCCGCCCGACGCCCGGCCGCCGCTTGCCGTTGATCAGCACCTCCAGGCGCCCGCCCAGTGAGCGGAACACGCCGTCTGCGTAGCCAATCGGCAGCAGCGCCAGATTGGTATCACGCTGCGCGATCCAAGTGTGTCCATAAGACACGCCCTCACCTGCGGCAACCGACTTCACCAGCGCAACAGCGCATTTCACTGTCATCGCCGGTATCAGACCCATATCACCGCGCTCGGGCACGGGACTCAGACCGTACACCGCGATACCGGGCCGCACCAGGTCGAAAGCCAGGTCGGGACGAGACATGGTGGCCGACGAATTCGACAGGTGCGCCACCTCGAACCGCACCCCCTGGTTACGCGCCTGGGCCAGCAAGTTGGTGAACCGTTGGGCCTGAACGTCGTTGATCGAATTGTCAGGCTGGTCGGCGTACACCAAGTGCGACATCAGCCCCCGCAGCCGGAAGGCGTCCTCAGCGACGGCCCGACCCAACGCGGCCAGCATCGATGCGTAGTGCGCCGGGGCGACACCGTTGCGGTTCAACCCGGTGTCGACCTTGACTGTCACCGCCGCCGTGCGGCCGGTCCGGCGCACCGCGTCCAGCAGCTCGTCGAGCTGACGCACCGAGGACACGGCTATCTCCACGTCGGCCAACAACGCCGGTGCGAAGTCGACGCCTGGTGGATGCAGCCAGGCCAGCACCGGTGCGGTGATCCCGTCAGCACGCAATGCCAGTGCCTCATCGACGCTGGCGACACCCAGTTCGGCTGCACCGGCAGCCAGCGCGGCGCGGGCGACCTGGGTGGCGCCGTGGCCATAGCCGTCGGCCTTGACGACGGCCATCACCTGCGCAGGGCCGGCGTGCTCACGCAACACCCGCACGTTGTGCTCTATTGCACCCAGGTCCACCACGGCCTCGGCGAGGACGCCGGGCGTCAGGGATATCGGCGTGACAGCCACGGCCACCATTGTCCCAGAAGTGCACACGGCGTCACCGAGCGTAAGGCCACCGCTAAGAAACGCGCCGCAAATCGCGGTGCGATTACGCTCGCGGCGCAAGCTCAGTGCGCGAAGTGCTCGGCGCTGTAGTGTCCGCCGGGCCTGAGCTTGTCCAGGGACGCCAGCGCGGTGCGGGCATCGTCGTGCAGTGCGCGTGCGAGGTCGGCGGAGAGTCCTTCCCGCACCACGACGCGCAGCACCGATATGTTGGTGGCGTTGTCGGGCATCGTGTAAGCGGGCACCTGCCAACCGAAGGTCCGTAGCTCGTGGGAGAGGTCGAATTCGGTGTACCCGCGGTCCTTGGCGAGCCGGAAGCTGACTACCGGGATCGCCGAACCGTCCGAGATCAGCTCGCAATGGTCCCCGACCCGCAGCTGCTCACCCAACCAGCGTGCCGTCTGCGACAACGACTGCATGATCTGGGTGTAGCCCTCGCGACCCAGCCGCAGGAAGTTGTAGTACTGGCCGATCACCTGGTTGCCGGCGCGGGAGAAGTTCAACGTGAACGTCGGCATGTCGCCACCCAGGTAGTTGACCCGGAAGACCAGCTCCTCGGGCAGATACTCGCCGCTGCGCCACACCACGAACCCGATACCGGGGTAGGTCAGCCCGTATTTGTGGCCGCTGACGTTGATCGACACCACCCGGGGCAGCCGGAAGTCCCACTTCAGTTCCGGGTGCAGGAAGGGCACCACGAAGCCGCCGCTCGCGGCGTCGACGTGCACCGGAACGTCCAGGCCCCCGTCGGCGGCCAGTTTGTCCAGCGCCGCGCAGATCTCGGCGACCGGCTCGAGTTCGCCGGTGTAGGTGGTGCCCACGATCGCCACCACCCCGATGGTGTTCTCGTCGACGGCGTCGATGACCTGCTCGGGAGTGATGACGTAGCGCCCCTCTTCCATCGGTAGATAGCGGGGCTCGACATCGAAGTAGCGGCAGAACTTCTCCCACACCACCTGGACGTTGGAGCCCATCACCAGATTGGGGGTGCGGCCCTCCCAGCCTCCCTTTTTTCCGGAACCGACCTTTGCTCGCCAGCGCCATTTCATGGCCAGGCCGCCCAGCATCACCGCCTCGCTGGAGCCGATAGTGGACACTCCGCAGGCGCTGGACGGGTCGTCGTCGCGCAGGCCGTCGGCGTGGAACAGGTCGGCCACCATGCACACGCATCGCGCCTCGATGGCCGCGGTTATCGGGTATTCATCCTTGTCGATCATGTTCTTGTCGAACGTCTCGGCCATCAACTTCTCGGCTTCCGGATCCATCCAGGTGGTGACGAACGTGGCCAGGTTCAGCCGGGAACTGCCGTCGAGCATCAGCTCGTCGTGGATGAAGCGGTAGGCGGCATCGGGATCCATCGATTCCTCGGGCAGCCGCAACGCCGGCACCGGGGTGGTGAACATCCGGCCGGTGTAGGCGGGCGCGATCGAGTGTGCGGGAACGGATGGGTGGCTGAGGGTCACGACGGATCCTTTCGTTTGACGGCTAGGAGCTATAGGGCGGCCAGCGCCGCCCGGATGTGCGGCACAATTCGTGACGCCGACGTGGGCGCTGCACCGGGTCCCGGGTCGGCGGCTGACAGTGCCGCTGCCTGCGCGTGCACGAACGCCCCGGCAGCGGCCGCCTCGGCCGTCGGCAGCCCCGCCGCCAGTAGCGCGCCGATCACTCCGGACAGCACGTCGCCGGATCCGGCGGTGGCCGCCCAGGACTGCCCGGCCGGATTCAGGTAGACCGGCCCGCCCGGGTCGGCGATGACGGTGACATTCCCCTTGAGCAGCACTGTGGCGCCGAGCGCGTCGGCCAGCTTGCGGGTGGCACCGACGCGGTCGTCTCCGGGCGGGTGCCCGGCCAGCCGGGCGAATTCGCCGGCGTGCGGCGTCAGTAGCGTCGGCGCGGTGCGATTGACCACGAGATCGGGGTGGGCCGCCAGGATGGTCAGCCCGTCGGCGTCGACGAGCACCGGCAGGTCGGTGTCGAGCGCGAACCACAACGCGGTGGCTCCGGTGTCGTCGGTACCCAGCCCAGGCCCGACGACCCAGGCCTGGACCCGCCCGGCCGAAGCCGGGGTCGGCGACGCGATCACCTCGGGCCAGTGCGCCAGGACCTCGCTGTGCGCGCTGCCGGTGTAGCGGACCATGCCGGAGGTGGCCGCGACGGCGGCGCCGGTACACAGCACAGCCGCACCCGGATAGGTTGACGAGCCGGCCATCACACCGGTGACGCCCTGGGTGTATTTGTCGTCGTGCGGGCCCGGCACCGGCCAGCGCGCGGCCACGTCGTCGGCCTCGAAACCCAAAACATCAGTGCCCGGCAGACTGAGCCCGATATCGATCAGCTCGACGTCGCCGCAATCGGCAAGCGCGTGCACGGGTTTGAGCCCGCCGAAGGTGACGGTGAGCGCGGCGTGCACAGCGGGGCCGGTGATCGCCCCGGTCGCCACGTCGATGCCGCTGGGGATGTCGACGGCGACCACCGGGGCGTCGCCCGCCTCTTTCACAGCGGCGAACACCTCGGCCGCCGCCGGTCGCAGCGGGCCCGAGCCGGAGATGCCCACCACTCCGTCGATAACGAGATCGGTTGCAGGCGAAACATTTTCGACGATACGGCCGCCCGCTTTCCGGAACGCCGCCAGCCCCTTGCGGTGGGCGCGCTCCGGGTTGAGCAGTATCGCGTCGGCGGCCACGCCGCGACGGCGCAGGAAGGTGGCCGCCCACAGCGCGTCACCGCCGTTGTCGCCTGCGCCGACGACGGCGCACACCCGGCGGCCGGCAACCTCACCGGTGCGGGCGGTCAGCTCACCGATGATCTTGGTGGCCAACCCGAACGCCGCGCGTTTCATCAACGCCCCGTCGGGAAGGCTGGCCAGAAGCGGCGCTTCGGCTGCACGGATCGCGTCTACGGAATAGTAATGCCGCATCAAATGCCAGCATTCCATGCCCGCGGATGTACGCACACAGCGCACGCTTAAGTACTCGCCCTAGATTCGGGTTAAAGGACGACATCGGGGTTAAAGGACGACATCGGGGTTCAAGGACGAAAGGGGCGCGGTAATGACACGAACCGACGACGACACTTGGGACCTGGCCACCAGCGTGGGCGCCACTGCGACCGGCGTCGCGGTGGGGCGCGCACTGGCCAGCCGTGACCCCAACCCACTGATCGACGACCCCTTCGCCGAGCCGCTGGTCCGCGCGGTCGGCGTGGATTTTTTCACCCGCGTCGCCAGCGGCGAACTGGATCCCGCGCTGGTCGACGACAATGGCGCCTTCGGGATGCAGCGAATGGGCGACATGATGGGCGTGCGCACCCGGTTCTTCGACGACTTCTTCATGGCCGCAGCCGACGAGGGGATCCGCCAGGCGGTGATCTTGGCCTCGGGGCTGGACGCCCGCGCCTACCGGCTGCCCTGGCCGCCCGGAACCACGGTGTTCGAGATCGACCAGTCCCAGGTCATCGAGTTCAAGACGGCAACCCTGGCCGAGCTTGGCGCCACCCCGACCGCCGATCGGCGGGCGGTACCCGTCGACCTTCGCCATGACTGGCCCGCAGCGCTCCGCGCGGCCGGCCTGGACCCCACCAAACCGACCGCGTGGAGCGCCGAAGGCCTGATGCCGTTCTTGCCGCCAGACGCCCAAGATCGGCTGCTGGACAACATCACTGCACTAAGCCCAGCGGGAAGTCAGTTGGCCACCCAGAACACGCAGGGCGCCAGCGATGCCGTACAGACGATGGCCGAACGGATGCGTAAGGTCACCGACCAGTGGCGAGGACACGGCTTCGACATCGAGATGACCGACCTATGGTATGCCGGCGATCGCAACGACGTGGTCGAATATCTCAGCACCCACGGGTGGGCAACAGCCACCAGCGCTGTGCCGGAATTGTTTGCCGCCTACGGTCTCTCGTTGCCGAGCGCTTCAACCGATGAGGAGGCGACGTTCTCCTCGATGCTTTATGTCACCGCTACCCGCAGCTAGGCACTGCGGCCGGGTTCACGGGTGGCCGGGAGCGGTCCAGCGGCGGCGAACGCCTTGCTCAACCATTCACTCATCGCGGTGGCCAACGCTGCACGATTCTCACGCTTGACGATCCCGTGTCCGTCGTCGTCGAAGAGCAGGTACCGGACGTCGCGGCCGGCCCCGCGCAACGCGTCCACGATCTGCTCAGATTCACTGACTGGCACGTTGGTGTCGTTGGCCCCGTGCACCACCAGCAGCGGCGCGGTCAACGCGTCTACCCGGCGCAACGGCGACAATCGCTCGAGCAGATCGCGATCGTTGACGGGGTGGCCATACTTCGGATATGCCGCGTCGGCAATCCACGCCTCAGTGTGGCGGTAGAACGTCGTGAGGTCACTCATCCCGCAGACGCTGATGCCCGCCGCGAACAATGCGGGGTGAAACGTCAAGGCCGCCATCGTCAGAAAGCCGCCATAAGACCAGCCGGCGCAGGCAATGCGCGCCGGGTCAGCCAGGTCGTTGTCCACCAGGAAACGCACACAGTCGGCGACGTCTTCGATAGCGGCGAAACGTTTTTCCTTGTCGTCGGCGTGCACAAACGTCCGGCCGAACCCGCCGGAGCCGCGGACATTCGGCGCCAGCACGCTGATCCCGTCATTGACCAGCCGCGCGAAGATCTCGTTGTAACCAGGCCGGGCCTGGCCTTCCGGACCGCCATGTAGGTAGATCACCGCGCCGCCGCCGCTTCCCGGCGCCGGCCGGTACAGCCATGCATTCAGGTTCAGTCCGTCGCGTGCGGTGATCGTCTCCGGCACGGTCCTGGCAGAGAACCCGGGGATGACCGGGCCGCGACTGGGTTCGCGGTCGATCGGTTCCCATTGCCGCGAGCGGGGGTCGACCAGCTCGACGGTGCGGGGCGCCGACGGCCCTTCGACGGTCATCGCCACCATGGAGCCACCGGCGCTGACGGACAACTGGCTTGCGACCAGGCCCGGCAGCGGGATCGGCTCGGTCAGCGTGTTGTCGGAGTATTCGAGAATCTGCAACTCGCTGCGGCCCTGTAGGTTCCAAAGCAATGCGACGGTGGACAGATCGTCACTGATAGCAAATGCGTCGAGTTCACAGTCCGGGCGTTCGGCGACTACGTAATAGCTGACACCGTCGTGCGTGGCGGTCACTTCCAGCAGCCGGGCATGCTCGCAGCCATTGTCACTGCGGATCAGCGCCCGCACGTATCCGCGGTTCCCGTTGACCCCGTACGTCTTGGCCGGGTAGTACAGCTCGGTCAGGTCGCCGGACGGGCCGGAGCGGACGCGGCGCGGATGGTGATCGTCGAGGATCACGCCGTCGGCCGTCGTGGACCCGGGGTCGGATGGCAGTAAAGCGATTTCAGTCTGGCCGTGCAGCATTATCAGTTCGTGGTAGCCGCGCGGCCCGACCCGGACCAGCGACGCTCCGGCCCAGGCATCGACCAGTCGGCCGCCGGATCGGCGGTCGAGCACGATGCAATGGCCGTCGGCCGGATCGATCAGACAGGACTGCCCTACCCCGTCTTCTCCGGTCAGGATCGCGGCGACGCGGGTGCCGTCCCAGGCGATCAGCTCAGCGGTCCCGGTGTGTTCTCCGTCGATGCGACGGGCCATCCTGTCATCGGGATCGGTGGTGACGACCCAGATCTGGCTGCGGGTGCCGCCACTGGGAGCCACCTCGCACGCCAGCCACTGACCGTCCGCAGAGTGGATGACACGGGAAACCGGGCCCTCCACCGGTAGTTCGACGTCCCGCGACGAGCTGGCCCGCCAGCCACGTAGAAAGCGCTGCACGGCGCGGGGATAACCGCCGTCGTCGATCAGGTGGGCGAACGCCGTCGCGTCCGGGGACATCGACGCGCCGTAGATTGCGCGCAGCTGCCCCATTGCCTCAGCCCGCCATGCTCTGCAGCCACATCTCGAGCACCGCGAGTTGCCACAACGCGTTTGAGCCCAGCGTGGTCCGTGTCTGGTTCGGCGCGGCCAGCAGGGCTTTGACGGTGTCGGGGCGATACAGCCCCCGGGTGCGGGCCGCATCGTTGGTGAGCGCATCGCGCACCATGTCGAACACCTCGCCGTGCAAATGGCGGATACCTGGCACCGGGAAGTAGCCCTTGGTCCGGTCGACCACCTCCGGCGGTAGGAATGCCCGCGACGCGTCCTTGAGCACACCCTTGCCATCCGAGGCCAGCTTCAGCTCGGGCGGGCAGGAGGCCGCAAGCTCGACGAAATCGTGGTCGAGGAACGGCACGCGCGCCTCCAGCCCCCACGCCATTGTCATGTTGTCGACGCGTTTGACCGGGTCGTCGACCAGCATCACCTGGGTATCTAGGCGCAGCGCCGCGTCCACCGCGGAATCGGCGCCGGGCGCAGCCTGATGGGCGGACGCGAACTCGCGGCTCACGTCGACGTCAATCCCGTACTCGGGAGCGAAGATTGAGAGCACATCGCTGTGGCTGCGGTCGAAGAACACCTTGGCGTAGGCCTCGGTGGTCTGCTCGCGGGCGACATTGGCCAGCGGTGGGTACCAGTCGTAGCCGGCCAGAATCTCATCGGCGCCCTGTCCGGACTGCACCACCTTCACCGACCGACTAACCTCGTCCGATAGCAGGTAGAAGGCCACGCAGTCGTGGCTGACCATCGGTTCGCTCATCGCGGCAATGGTTTTCGGCACCGCGGGCAACAGCCGCGATCCGTCGATGTGGATCTTGTGGTGGTCGGTGTCGAAGGTCTTGGCGATCAAGTCGGAATAGAAGTACTCGTCGCCGGATTCGCCGCCGGCTGAGTCGAAACCGATACTGAAGGTCGCCAACCCGTGCTGGCCCTGCTCGGCCAGCAGTGCCACCACGATCGAGGAGTCGATGCCGCCCGACAGCAGCACGCCCACGGGCACGTCGGCGACCATCCGGCGTTTCACGGCGGTGCGCAGTGCGTCCATCAGCGCAGCCTCCCAGTCCCCGGTCGACCAAGTCGCTCTGGCAGGGTTGCGGCCGAACTCCGGTGTCCAGTACACGGTGTCGGTGTGTGAACCGTCGGGCGCGATCACCCGCACCGATGCCGGCGGCAGCTTGCGCACACCGCGGTAGATTGTGAGCGGCGCCGGCACGACGGAGTGGAAGGTCATGTAGTGGTGCAGCGCCTCGCGATCCAATTCGGTGTCAATTTCACCGGGGCCGCCGGCGTCGAGCAGTGCACGCACCGTGGATGCGAACCGTACCCGACCGGGCGAAGAGGCAACATAGAGCGGCTTTATGCCCAGCCGGTCCCGTGCCAGCGTCACCACCCCGGTGTCCCGGTCGGCGATGGCGAACGCGAACATGCCCTTGAACCGGTCGACGCAGTGCACGCCCCATTTGTGGAACGCCTTGATCACGACCTCGCTGTCGGCGGTCGAGAAGAAGCGGTACCCGTCGGCTTGAAGTTGCTTACGCAGCTCCCTGTAGTTGTAGATGCAGCCGTTGAACACCAACGTCAGCCCAAGATCAGCGTCGACCATCGGCTGGGCGCCGCGGGCGGACAGGTCGATGATCGATAATCTCCGATGCCCCAGTGCCACGGGACCGTGGGCCACCACCCCGTCGGCGTCCGGTCCGCGCGAGATCATTGCACCGGTCATCCGGGCGACCGCGCCGAGATCCGCCGGCCGGCCGTCCCAGCGGATCTCACCGCAGATACCGCACATGTCTCCTCGCTAACCTTCGCCAGCGCTTGCGCCGCTGAGAATCCAGGTGTCCTTACTGCCTCCGCCGGACGACGAGTTGACGATCCGCGACCCTCGGCTGGCTACTCGCGTCAACGCCGCAGGCATCACGCGCGCCGATACCGAATCGCTCGCCAGGGCCCGAAGATGGACGAACACGCGCAGGTCGACGTGATGAGGGAATAGGCCGTCACCGTCGAAAGTGGGATGGGTGGACAGGTTGACCGCCTCCTGGGCGATAAATCGCTCCGGTTGAGTTTCCAGCTCCCGCCGGCGCGCATCCAGCGCGGCCTCGGAGGCTTCCGGCCCGATCAGGACACCGCTTCCGCCTAACCCGTCGATGGGTTTCACCACCAGGTCGCCAAGGTTGGCCAGCACGTAGTCACGTTGTTCGCGCTCCGCGCAGATCCAGGTCGGCACCTGAGCCAACTGAGGTTTTTCGCCGAGGTAGTACTCGATCATGGCTGGGACGTAGGCGTAGATCGCCTTGTCGTCGGCCACTCCGTTGGCGAGGGCATTGGCAATGGTGAGATTGCCGGCGGCGATCGCGCCAAGCAGACCGGGCCGCAGTGGCGCGCCGTCGTATCCGGCCGAAGACAGCAACATGTCCTCGTCCATCCGCGCATATACGACGTCGATGCGCCGGACGTTTGAACCGATGTTGTGTACCAGCTTTCCGTCGCGCACCGACAAGTCCGACGGCTGCACTAACGCGACCGCCATTTCCTCAGCCAGAAAGGTGTGTTCGAACCATGCGGAGTCTTCCCAGCCGGCGGACAGCAGCACCACTGTAGGGTCGTCGGGCGCGTGCACCGGTGCCGCTGCGCGCAAAGTTTCGAGGAGCATTTCAGATGCTTGGCCGGCGTCCTGGATTGCGACGGGCGACTGCAGCTCGGGGAAGTGCTTGCTCAGCAACCGGTGGTTGACGATCGCGTACGCGACGCCCGACGGCACTCGCAGATTGTCTTCAAGCACCATCCAACCACCGGCACGGTCGCACACGATGTCGGTGCCGCTGATATGCGCCCGGACCGTGTTGCCGGCCAGGCGGCCCGTCGAGCGGAAGCCTGGGGCGCGGTCGAGGGCCTGGAAGCCGATGATGCCGTCGGCGACGATCGCCTGCTCGGAGTAGATGTCGCGAAGGAATGCGTCCAGCGCGCGCGCCCGCTGAGCCAGGCCTTCGGACAGCTGCGCCCACTCCTGCGCGGTCACCATGCGCGGTACCAGGTCGACAGGGAAGAGCTGGGCACGGCTCTGACCGGTGACGCGAAAGGTGATGTTGTCGGAGCGCTGCTCCTGCTCGATGTCGGCTTCCCGGGACCGCAACTGGGCCGCGCCGAGCTGGGCAATGGTAGCGAGGACCGTCCGATAGGGTTGTCTTGGTAGACCGTCGGCATCGACCGCTTCGTCATAGCCGTCGTCGAGGTCGCCACCGGCCGTGCTGACTATCGGTTTGCTGCCGGGCTGGTAGCCGAACAACAGGGTCGGGTCGTCGCCGCCGACGATCGCGGTGTTCGTCGCGCGACCGGCGGTCTCGGCGATCAGCTGGTCGACCACGTCGGTGAGACGCCCGCGTCGGCGCAGTGCCCGCCGTTGCCGCGCCGACGACGTGCCCGCGATCAGTGCTTGACGGGTCAACTCGCTTACGGTGTCCCAATCGCCACTTTCTTCCAGTTGCGGGCGTAGCGAGTGGACCAGCTCGCTGACCACCTCCGACGCCGGACGGCTGACCGGGCCGCTGACGTCGACCAGCTCGCCCTCCAACCCCGATCGGGCGGCCCGCCACAGCGCGGCCCGGCCCAGCACCGGGGACAGGATCCTCCCGCGAGCGCCGGCTCGCAGGGCCGCGAGTTCACGCTCGACCAGAGCCCGGAACAGCCCGGCGATCAGCACGACGGTGTCCAGGGACGGGCAGCTGTCGCACACCCGCAGCTCCACTGTCGGCGCGGAGTTCGACGGACGGACGTCGAAGTAGACCATCCCGGCGTCGGTGATGACTCCGCTGGCCACCAGCTCGCCGACCAGGTCGTCGTATTCTTCCGCCGATTGCACCGGAGCGGCCGGGCCGGTCGTCGGCCAACGTTGCCAAACCAGCGTGCGCATGCTCGAGTAGCCGGTGTCGGACCCGTCCGACGCGAATGGCGAGCTGGCAGACAAAGCGAGCAGAGCTGACAAATAAGCGGCCACCCGGTGGGCAACCTCGACCGCTTCGTCGCGGTCGGCGACACCGACGTGTACCTGGGTCCCGCAAATCAGCTGCTCGCGGGCCAGCAGTTGGTAGTCGGCGAGCATTTGCCGGTAGCGCGGCGTCTTGGTGACGTGCATTTCGGCCGGCACCGCCAGCGGCACGGTTCCCGCGGCGACCACACCGATACCCAGTTCGGCCGCGGTCGCTATCAAGACCCGGCGGTCGTGGGCAAGTTCGTCGCGCAAACCCTCGAGCGAATCGACTACCCCGGTGTTCGTTTCGACAACGCAGCGTTGCAGCTCGGCGACGTATTGTGCGCTCAGCTGGGCGAGCAGTTCGGGGGCACGGGCTGTGAGTCGCCTTGTCTTGAGATCGACAAGGTGAAACTCCTCCTCGGCGCCCAGCGTTCGCGGCGACACGTGTCGCATCCCGCCACGTTATGGGCGGGTAGTTACATTCGCGTTAACCGCCGATCGCGGTGGCTGCGCAAAACGCGTGGAATAGTCGTGCCGCAGCACGTAGTCACATGTTCGCGGGAGCGCTATCAGGCTGACGGCTCGCGGGACCCGAGTCGCCGAAAAGCGGCTCTGAGGTTCGCTGGAGTCCACGGCCGGCGTCTGCGCTCGCGGGTCATCGGGTAGAAGCAGAGCCCGATGAGGATCGACGCGAAGTGACCGATCGCGGTGAAGTTCAGTTCCCGGTCCATCGTGATCAGCGGAAAGCCGACGATTACCAACAGCACCCCGAGATAGCCCCAGCGCCACGGTCGCGCGATGCGATACGCCAGCACCGCAATCACCCCGACCAGGAAATAGCTGACCCCGATGTCACGAGCCTGCACCAGCCGCTCCGGCGCGTCGTGATAACGGATTGCGACGAAGAGCAGCCCCTCGCTGATGTACGTGGCAATGATATGGGCACTCAATCCCACAGTGAGCCAACGCAGCTGGCCAAGCCAGTGTTCGGCCGGCGCAAGGAACAAGGTGAACAGCAGAAGGTATGGCCACCAAAATCGGCCGTCGATCCACAGCAAGCTGTTGAACAGTACTTCCAGCGGATCCCGCGCCAAGTGCTTGATGTTGGTGGAGTCATCGAGGACTAGCGTGTGCAATTCCCGCTTGGGGACGTTGCGCTGAATAATGGTCGTGACACCCAGTACGGCCAGCCACGAGTACGTCAACGGCGCGCCGACGACGAAATGCCGTACCGCCGGCCCCAAGGTTCGCAGTCGTGTCGGCTCCGATGCATTCCCCACGGCGTCGACCTTTCCACGCGTGGCGTGGCGCCGCGCAGATTCGGCAAACTGTCAGGCCGGCTTCTCGGCTTCGGGTCTCAGGTACCGCCACCAGGAGGCGACGTAGACCAACATCGACAGCACCAACACAACGATCGCCCAGAGAGTGACCGTGACATCAATCCAAGATCCGATCGGGGGTGCGTCGGGGAACGCATTGCGTAGTGGCATCACCGCAAAGAGCATTGCCGCATACCACGTGGTGATCGGCGGCTGGGGGCTTCGCTTGCCACGCGCCGTCTGAATGGCGACGAAGGCGGCAACTCCGGCAAGCGCGATCAAAACACCGATGATGACGGCGCCGAACGCCGCAGTGCTTGGCGATCGGTGCAACAACACTCGGTACGGTCCGAAGGCAGCGGCGTTGCCGCTGAGAGCCCGCCTGAAATGCCTTGCCCGGCCACAGTTCTAAACCCTGGCGTAGCCTCGTACAGCTCCTGCAAACGGTCAGGTCGGCTTGTCGGCCTCGGGTCTCAGGTGCCGCCACCAGCAACGGATGTAGAGCATCATCGAGATCACCAGCACGACGATCACCCAAATAACGATTGTGACATCAATCCAGCAACCGAATGGAGGCGAATCGGGCAGCGCATTTCGCAGCGGCATCACCGCAAAAAGCATTGCCGCGTACCACGTTGTCATCGGCGGCTGGAATTTTCGTCGATCGCGCACCGTCTGGACCGCAACGAAAAGGCCAAGGCCGGCAAGCGCGATAAGAACACTGAGGATGACGACGCCGAACGCCGCAGTGCTTGGCGATCGGTATAAATCTAATCGATACAGTGGGGGCGTATCGGTTTTGGTGTCGGGGGTCACGCTGACTTTCCAACCGAGCAGACGGTCAACTAATGTCACCGTGGCTCGTTCGGGCGCTTGCGCGGCGCCGGAGAAGAGTTCGATGATGATCGGCCCTGAACGGTAGCGATCGAAGGGCCAATTCGCGACGTCACCGGCAAGGATCAGCGAGACCGTAAAAACATCGGGGCGCGTGCCCTTCGACCAGGTCCGCTTGCCGGCAGTTACCACGGATGTGACCACGATGCCGAGGTCTTCCTTGAGATTGCGGGTCCGCGGGTCCAGCAGCGCAGGTCCGGGCGTAACGGTGACGTTGGCACGAAGCACGCTGTTATTCGACTGAATATCTTCGATATCGGCGATCACCGTAGTCCCGTCGCCGGACGCCGAACTTTCAGCAATTTGATGTGGGTGACCCATGCCGCTGTTGACATACAGGACAATCGAGGCGACATATGCCCCGATGAAGACCACGAGACCAACGATGCCGAATCTCATAAGCGAGGTCGGAGAATCGCCGGCTACTCGACCGTGACGGACTTGGCCAGGTTTCGCGGCTTGTCGACGTCGTATCCGCGGGCCTGCGCGACCGACGCGGCGAACACCTGAAGCGGAATGGTCGACAGCAGCGGCTGAAACAGCGTTGACACAGCAGGGATTTCGATCAAATGATCGGCATAGGGCCGCACGGTGTCGTCGCCTTCTTCGGCAATCACAATGGTCACCGCGCCGCGGGCCTGGATCTCCCGGATATTGGACAGCAGCTTGGTATGCAGCACGGCCGACCCCTTGGGTGAGGGCATGACGACGATCACCGGCAGGTCGTCTTCGATCAACGCGATCGGACCGTGCTTGAGCTCGCCGGCGGCAAACCCTTCGGCGTGCATGTAGGCCAGTTCTTTGAGTTTCAGCGCGCCTTCCAGCGCCACCGGGTAGCCGACATGGCGACCCAGGAAAAGCACGGTCGAGGACTGCGCGAATTGCTGGGCCAGGGCGGCAACCGGTTCGATCGTCGCGAGCACCCGGGCCACCAGGTCTGGCATGCCTTCCAGCTCGCGGTACTCACGCTCGACCTCATCGGGGTACTTGGTGCCGCGGGCCTGCGCCAGCGCCAGCCCGACCAGATAATTGGCGGTGACCTGCGCGAGGAACGTCTTCGTTGAGGCCACGCCGATCTCCGGGCCGGCGCGGGTGTAGAGCACCGCGTCGCATTCGCGCGGGATCTGGGAGCCGTTGGTGTTGCAGATGGCCAGCACTTTGGCTTTCTGCTCCTTGGCGTGCCGGACCGCTTCCAGCGTGTCGGCGGTTTCACCGGACTGCGAGATGGCGACCACCAGCGTGCTGCGGTCCAGCACCGGGTCGCGGTAGCGGAATTCGCTGGCGAGCTCTACTTCCACCGGCAGCCGCGTCCAGTGCTCGATCGCGTACTTCGCGAGCAGCCCGGAGTGATACGCGGTGCCGCAGGCGACCACGAATACCTTGTCGACCTCGCGCAGTTCCTGGTCGGAGAGCCGGTTTTCGTCGAGCACGATCCGGCCGTTGACGAAATGCCCGAGCAGGGTGTCCGCCACCGCGGTGGGCTGCTCGGCGATCTCCTTGAGCATGAAGTACTCGTAGCCGCCCTTTTCGGCGGCGGCGAGGTCCCAGTCGATGTGAAACTCGCGGTATTCGACATCTTCGTTGCCGTCGAAGTCGCTGATGCGGTAGCCGTCGGCGGTGATCACCACGGCCTGGTCCTGGCCGAGTTCGACCGCGTCGCGGGTGTGCTCGATGAATGCGGCGACATCGGAGCCGACGAACATCTCGCCGTCGCCGATCCCGAGCACCAGCGGAGTCGACCGGCGGGCGGCGACGATGGTGCCGGGCTCATCGGCGTTGGCGAACACCAGGGTGAAGTGGCCTTCCAACCGGCGTAGCACAGCCAGCACCGAACCGGCGAAATCACCGGCCGTCTCCCCATGCTGATACGCCCGCGCCACCAGGTGTACCGCGACCTCGGTGTCGGTGTCGCTGGCAAACTCCACGCCGGCTGTCTCCAGCTCCTGGCGCAGGGCCGGGAAGTTCTCGATGATGCCGTTGTGGATGACGGCGATCTTGCCGGCGGCGTCGCGGTGTGGGTGCGCGTTGCGGTCGGTGGGGCGACCGTGGGTGGCCCAGCGGGTGTGGCCCAGGCCGGTGCTGCCGGTCAGCTCGGCCGGCGCCATGTCAGCCAGCGCCTCCTCCAGCTTGGCCAACCGGCCGGCACGACGACGTATGGTGAGTTTGCCGGTGCCGTCGACCAGTGCGATTCCCGACGAGTCGTAGCCGCGGTACTCCATCCGGCGCAGCGCGTCCATGACGACTTCGCAGGCAGGGCGCTGCCCGACATAGCCGACGATTCCGCACATTCTGATCAGGGTAGTGCAGGGGCAACCGCCCGACGTCCGCGCCGGACGACCAATCGCCGGGCCTGATCGGGCGAAATCGCCCAACGCCTCGACGTTCGACGCCTCCTGCTCGGGGTCCACCAGGAGCACACCCGGCAGGGGATGCGGTCCGGATCCATTGCTATTCATATCGAGTTTCCATTGAACGGAAACTCTTGTCACCTGATGTATTTCTGACGTTTTCGTTTGCTTCATTGCATCAACAGTGAGTGCACATAAGCTCAGGATATCGGTAAGGCCGGCAATCCCGAACCGTCATGTGAATACGAGGCCCGCAAACGGGAAGACGGTACCGGAGCCAGCGGAAAGGACGACGTTGTTGACGATCGCCTGATCACGACTGAACGAGGTTTTGGAGCAACCGCCACAGGCGAATTATGTTACAGATCAGGAGTTCCGCCGTGCCTGGTGATCGCTGCAAAACCGCTCAGCTGTTTTGCCATCAGCCCTTTCAGTAGACATCAATGCCGATAGTCCAGCTACCCGGTAACCGCGTGTGGGTGCGTGTCACGGATTCCACCGGGCGCAAATATTCACAACCCGCAAATGCGTCCGAACAAGCAACTCGACAATGTCGGTCGCGAAACTCAGCACCGGGTTCAGCCGATGTTCAATAAATGTTAATTCAAGGGTCGCGAGTAGGCCGCATGGGAAAAAGATGCCTTTTGATCTCGCCAGCCGCGCCATCTTCCAGGAGGGAATCATGACCGCTGTTCTGTACGACGATGTGGTGACGGTGACAACCCCGCCCGCGCCGAGGCTGACGTTGGCGTCCGCGCCAAAGCAGTCACCGAAGCGGCTGCAGCAGTCGCCGACCCCAACGGGCGACCCGATGCTGGACGTAACTGCTCGTTTGCTGAGCATTCCGCTGCGCCATGTGTACGCAGTACTGTGGCGGGCGGGGCTGATACAGGTCAGGGCTTAGCGGGAGGCCGGCGGATACGCGGCTCCGCCGCGGCGGTTGAGCACTGTTCTGCCGACCGGGCAAAGACGGTGCGCTAACGTCGACGCGTGGCCCGCATTCGCAAGCTCGTCGCCGCCCTCGGCCGCCGTGGCCCGCACCGGGTTTTGCGAGGTGACCTGGCCTTTGCGGGTTTGCCAGGGGTGGTGTACACGCCGGAAGCGGGACTGAACCTGCCCGGTATCGCTTTCGGTCACGATTGGCTCACCCCTACCGCCCGCTATTCGGGTCTGCTGGAGCATTTGGCGTCGTGGGGCATAGTGGCCGGCGCTCCCGACACTCAGCGAGGTCTGGCACCTTCGGTGCTCAACTTGGCCTTCGACCTGGGCACCGCCCTCGACATCGTCGCGGGGGTGCGGCTCGGGCCCGGCAAGATCAGCGTGCACCCCGCCAAGCTCGGTGTGGTAGGCCACGGTTTCGGCGGCTCAGCCGCCGTGTTCGCCGCGGCCGGCATGCCGGCCAAACCAGCAGCCGTGGCCGCAATCTTCCCGACCATTACGAGTCCCCCAGCCGAGCAGCCGGCCGTGACACTGAAGGTCCCGGGGCTGATTTTCACCGCACCGAATGATCCGCAGACGCTGAATTCCAACGCCCTGTCGCTTTCCCGCGCCTGGCAGACCGCCACGCTGCGCATCGTCAGCAAAGCCGAGCCGGGCGGCTTGATTGAGGGCCGGCGACTGAGCCAGGTGGTCGGGCTGGCCGGCCCGCACCGGCGCACGCAGCGATCGGTTCGGGCGCTGCTGACCGGGTACCTGCTCTTCGTGCTCGGCGGCGACAAGGCTTATCGCGACTTCGCCAATCCGGACGTGGACTTGCCCAAGACGGTCCCGGTGGACCCGGAGGCGCCGCCGGTCGCCATCGAGGAGAAGATCGTCGCGCTACTGAAGTAATAAGGTCAGCGTCGAGCCGGGTCTAGCCCACGCAACCGACCGCACCGTCGGCGCGCCGTAATCGTCGTGATAGATATCGTTGATGCGAATCGGGATCGCCCTGGATTACTCGGGCGGCTTTCACGAAGCCGTCGACCGAATCGTCGAACTCGAGAAGGCCGGCATCGACGTCGCGGCGGTGGCCGAGGCGTATTCGTTCGACGCCGTCAGCCAATTGGGGTATCTGGCCGCCAAGACCAGCAGCATCGAATTGGCGTCTGGGGTGTTACCCATCTATATCCGGACGCCGTCGCTGTTGGCGATGACCGCCGCGGGCTTGGACTTCGTATCCGACGGTCGATTCCGCCTCGGGATCGGCACGTCCGGACCGCAGGTGATAGAGGGCTTTCACGGCGTCGAGTTCGACGCGCCGATAGGCCGTACCCGCGAGATTGTGGAGATCTGTCGACAGGTGTGGCGCCGGGAACGGGTGCAATACGACGGCAAGCACTATCAGGTCCCATTGCCCGCGGATCGCGGAACAGGTCTGGGCAAATCCCTTGCGCTCATCAATCACCCTGTACGCGAACGCATTCCGATAACGATCGCGGCGCTGGGGCCGAAGAACGTCGAGCTCACCGCCGAGATCGCCGAGGGCTGGCAGCCGGTCTTCTACCACCCGGAGAAAGCCGACTCGGTCTGGGGTGCGGCGCTGGCGGCCGGCGCCGCCAAACGGGATCCCGCACTGGGCCCGCTGGACGTTATGGTGCACGCGTCGCTGGCCATCGGAGATGACGTCGATGAACGGCTGGCATGGGTCAAACCGCAGCTGGCCCTCTATATCGGCGGTATGGGCGCCAAGGGCCGTAACTTCTACCACAGCCTGGCGACACGCTATGGGTTCGGCGAGGTAGCCGACCGGATTCAGGAGCTGTACCTGGCCGGCCGCAAGCGGGAGGCCATCGATGCGGTGCCCGACGAATTGGTGCGTGGGATCTCGCTGGTCGGCCCACGCGGATTCATCGCCGAACGCCTGGCCGCGTTCAATGAGGCCGGCGTGACAACGCTTTTGGTGAGCCCAGTGGCGGCCGACCCCGGCGAATCCGTGCGCTATGTCAAGGAAATACTTGAACTGCGGACCGCCTGACCTGTCACTGCCCTGTCTGTGGAAGCTCGTCTGCGGCGATCTCACACGGCGTTGATCCATTCGACGGGTTGGGCGGCGACCCGTTCACCTGTGGCACCGCTGCGCCGGTCGGCGGCACGTCACCCGGCGGCGGCACGTCACCCGGCGGCGCGTTCCCCGGTGCTGCCGCCTCCGCAAGCTCGGGCTCTTGGGCCTCTTGGGCCTCTTGGGCCTCTTGGGCCTCGTCAGAGTCGTCAGGGTCGTCAGCCTTGGCATCGGGCTTGTCGTCAGCGTCCTGATCGTCGTCAGCATCCTCGTCGTCAGCATGCTCGTCGAAAGGATTCTTGGTGCCCGGTGGATCGTCAAAATTCGACGGATCGGTGAGCGGGTCAACCGCCGAACCCAGCAAACCACCCATCGCATCGACGATCCGGCTGGCGAGTCCGCCGAGACCGCTCGGACCACTCAATCCGCTACCCAGACCACCGGGATCCCCGCCGGCTGTGGGTATGGCCGACGCATCACCCAGCGCGGTTCCCAATTCCGACGGTGCGAGCGGCGACTGCGGCGGCGCTGAGGTCGATGGGTTTGTCGCCGGCGCGGGATCTGCCGGAAGGCTGGGATAGGCAGCCGCAGGCGCGACCGGCGCTGGGGCTACCGGGGGGCACGACCCGCCTGGCTGCAACGTTTGGCAACCGAGCCCAAGATCACCGGGAAACTCGAACTGCGCCGCCAACGTGGCGGCCATCCGGTCGGTGACCATGTCATAGGACGTCGCCACGCCGTCCAGCGTCGAACGCATGGTGTTGAGCCAATCGTTGCGAATATCGTCGTCCACGTACGGCTTTATCTGCTGCTGGACCACGTCCTCCGCGGTCGGCCGATCCCCCACCCCGGTCGTGACCGTATCGGCGGCGGCCAGCCACGCCGATCTCTGCGCCAAAGTGCGATCGTCGATCGCGATGGCCGTCGCGGCCTTTGAGTCCACCAGGAACCAAAGGTTGTCGCGCAGCGACTCGCACCGCTGGGCCGCCGCGCGGACTTCGTTGGCCACCACGCTTCCGGCGTCGCAATGGCGTTCCAGAAATCGGAGCGCGGAGTCCGCGCCCGACCCCGTCCATGCCGCCGCCAGCTCGGTGAACTGAGCATGCTGCATCTGCAGAGCGTCGGAAGCCGCGGCGCCCGCCGCCCGCAGCTGTGCGCAGTCGTTGTCGAGCGCGCGAAGGTCCAGGCCCTCTTCGCTGTCGTACCAATCGCGGATCTGGGAGGGGTGCGAAGTCAGGTCGGGATGTTGGTAGCCGAGCGCCTGGCAGCCGCGTACGTAACCTTGCGTGCGCTCGACGGCAACCCGGCCCTCAGCCAGGCGCTCGGCGACATCCAGCCGGTCGGCCACGATCAGGCGATCCGCGCCGCGGCATACAGTTCGGCATCGGCGTAGCGGTTGGCGCCGGCGCGCAGAGCGCAACTGATCTCGGTGGTTGCCCGTGACCACTGCGACAACTCAACCGCCAGCCGCTCCAACGCGGCGCGCAACGTGTCGCCGCGTGCGGTATGCGCCCGCCCGGCGCTGGCCCCACTGAAGGACAGCCTCGCCAGGTGCTCGGTCAAGGCGCCGTCGATGATTTCGGCGGCAGCGCTCAACTGGTCAGCAACCGCGTACACCGCCGCGACGTCGACCCTGGTACCAAAAGTGCGTTCACGACTAACAGATCTCATGCCTAGTCTGACGACCGGCACCGCCTGGCGGTTCCGGCTCGGATCAGTTCTGGGTACTCACCGCTGCGGCGACTCGAGTAGCCACCAGCTGAGCGACGTCTTCGTCGGGCGCTTCCACCATGACCCGGATCATTGGCTCAGTTCCCGAGGGACGCAACAGGATCCGACCGGTGTCACCCAGCTCGGCTTCGGCCTCATCGACCGCGGTCTGTACCGACGGAGCCGCAGCCGCAGTCACCTTGTCAGCAACCTCGACGTTGATGAGCACCTGCGGCAACGACTGCATCGCCGAGGCGAGGACGGCCAGTGACGAGCCCGTCTGCGCCATGCGCGCCATCAATCGCAACCCCGTTACGATGCCGTCGCCGGTGGAGCCCAGCGCGGGCATCACGATATGGCCAGATTGCTCGCCGCCGAGGCTGTAGTCGCCGGTTCGTAACTCCTCGAGGACGTAGCGGTCACCGACCGCGGTCGTGCGGACTGTGACACCGGCCGAGCGCATCGCCAGGTGCAGCCCGAGGTTGCTCATCACGGTGGTCACCAGCGTGTCGGAAGCCAGTTCGCCGACCTCCCGCATCGCCAGCGCGAGCACGACCATGATGGCGTCGCCGTCGACGAGTTCCCCGTCGGCATCCACTGCCAGGCACCGGTCGGCATCGCCGTCGTGCGCCAGGCCCAGGTCGGCACCGTGGGCAAGCACCGCTGACCGCAGCGAATCCAGGTGCGTCGATCCGCACCCGTCGTTGATGTTGAGCCCGTCGGGTTCGGCGTTGATCGCGATGACCTGGGCACCGGCCGCGCGGTAGGCGCGCGGTGCCGCCGCGGACGCGGCGCCATGAGCGCAGTCCACGACCACGGTCAGGCCGTCGAGCCGGACGGTGCTGGCCTTACCCACGTGGTGCAGGTAGCGCTCCGCTGCATCCTCAGCGTCGATGAGACGGCCGATCCCGGCGCCGACTGGGCGCAAGCCGGGTCCGGCCGCAACCAGGTCCTCGATCTGATCCTCGGTGTCGTCGTCCAGTTTGTGGCCGCCGGGACCGAAGATCTTGATGCCGTTGTCGGGCATCGGGTTGTGCGACGCCGAGATCATCACCCCGAAGTCGGCGTCGTAGGCACCGGTCAGATACGCCACCGCAGGGGTGGGAAGCACCCCGACCCGCAGCGCGTCGACACCCTGACTGGTCAGGCCGGCGATCACCGCGGCCTCCAGCATCTCGCCGCTGGCCCGCGGATCGCGACCGATCACGGCAACATGCCGTCCCGCTTCGCCCGAGCTGGCCAGGCGCCTTGCCGCCGCGGCGCCCAGCGCCAGCGCCAGCTCAGCGGTCAGCTCGCGATTGGCGACGCCGCGAACACCATCGGTGCCGAATAGTCGACCCATGCGGACAAACCTCTCACAGTGACGTCATGCGGACAACGTGCACTTTCCTTTGTGACCGCAACCGTGCAGTTTTATGCGCCGACACGCCGAAACTACAGCGCAGAGATGCCCAAAGATGCACGGTCGCGGCCAGAAAGTGATCGCTTGATCAGCGCTTGCTGTACTGCGGGGCCTTACGGGCCTTCTTCAGGCCGTACTTCTTGCGCTCGGTGGCACGCGGATCGCGGGTGAGGAACCCGGCCTTCTTCAGCGCGGGCCGGTCCTCCGGCGATACCAGAATCAACGCCCGGGCGATGCCCAGGCGCAACGCACCCGCCTGGCCCGATGGGCCGCCTCCGTGCAGGTGGGCAAAGATGTCGAAGCTTTCCGCCCGGTCGACAGTGACCAGCGGAGCCTTGATGAGCTGCTGGTGCACTTTATTGGGGAAGTAGGCCTCCAAGCTGCGGCCGTCGAGGTCGAACTTGCCGGTGCCGGGCACCAGTCGCACCCGTACCACGGCCTCCTTGCGGCGGCCGACGGTCTGGATAGGCCGCTCGAACACGAACGACTCGGCAGGCTTGGCCGCCGGTGTCTCGGCCGCGGCTTCCGGGGCTTCCGGGGCTTCGTTTGTTTCGGTCCCTGTCATTGCGCCACCTGCTTGATCTCGTAACGAACCGGCTGCTGCGCGGTGTGTGGATGCTCTGGCCCTGCGTAGACGCGCAGCTTGCGCTGGATCTGACGGCTGAGCTTGTTCTTGGGCAACATGCCGACGATCGCCTTCTCGACCACGCGGTCGGGGTGCTTTTCCATCAGCTCGCCGATCGTTCGTTTGTGCAGGCCGCCGGGATACCCCGAGTGGCGGTAAGCCAGCTTGTCCCGCAGTTTGTCGCCGCTGATGGCGACCTTGTCGGCGTTGATGACGATGACGAAGTCCCCGCCATCGACATTGGGAGCGAACGTCGGCTTGTGCTTGCCCCGCAGCAGGTTGGCTGCCGCGACGGCAAGGCGGCCAAGCACGACGTCCGTGGCGTCGATGACGTACCACGACCTCGTGGTGTCACCCGCCTTGGGCGCGTATGTAGGCACAGCGCTTACCTTGTCTTTCTCTAGGGTGGATCCCGGTGCGACCCGAGTGCCGGTCAGGCGTCCACGGTGGGGTTGGTCTCGGCGACCGACATTGACCCGAGGCCCCGGCGTACCGCACGCCAACCCAGCAGCTTACCGACCGGCATCCCTGCAGGTCAAAATGACTGTGTGGTCCCGACGGCTCTCCTCCGTCGGGACCACACAGAGTCGGTTCGGCGCGGCTGTCGCCGCACGGTGTCTGCTCGGCACGGCGATCGCCGCACGGTGGCTGCTCGGCGGGTTTGCCAGCTGTGGCTACCTCGCCCAGACACCGGCTGCCCGGCGGTCGGCGGTCGCCACCTCTTCCGCGCCGTCACGTACCGCATTGCCCAGGTCGACCAGGATTTCGTTGAGCGCTGTCGCCGCCTGATGCCACTTGAGCTGCTCGACCTGGTAGGCGGCCGCAGCTTCGCGAGTCCAGAGTTGCTGCAATGGCGCGATTTGTGACTTCAGTTCGTCCAGCGCGGCGTTGAACCGGGCCGACGTGGTGTGGATCTCCTGGCGCACCGAGTATTCGATTTCGCCAAAGTCGTAGGACAACACCGGGTCCATGAGCATTCCCTCTCAATCAAAGGTCGGCGCCGGCGGCGGCGATGTGGTGGGCGTGATTCTGGCCGGCCTCCCGCAGCACCGCCTCGTTGTGCCGGATGGTTTCGGCGATCGTGTGCAGGACCTGATAGAGCCGCATCGACTCGGAGTTCCAGCGATCCACCACATCCTTGAACCGGGCAGCTGCGAGCCCGCCCCACACCGACGACGGCACGCTGCTCATTCGGCCGATGAATGACTGCAACATCGCCCGGATTTCTTCGTTGCGGTTGTCGGTCGTGCTCGCAACCGAGTGCATCAGGTCAAAATCGGTGTGCAGTGAGTTGGCACCCGCCGGTGTGCTGCTCACGTGTTCCTCCTTCCGTACTGATACCAAGTACGACCGCGCCAACCGTTATTTGGTTCCATTCGGTATCCGGGCTCGCATCCCCAGGTCAGCCGAACGCGTGCGCGGACCGCACCGCCTGCTCGCACACCTCGCGGACGGCATCCTCACCACCGGGCCTGCTCTGGCATCCGATGCTGATCCGGACCGCCCCGTCGAGCAAAACCGTCCACCGCACGTGATGTCCGGCGCGCACTTCGCGGTACGTCACCGCGGGCCGTCCGGCGCTGGTTCCGGACGGGTTGAAGTCGACGAACACACCGGCCGGCTCCGCATCGACAGCCCGTTTCAACCGCTGCGCGGTGCCAGCGAGTGTTTCGTCGGGGACCGATGATTGTGTGACGTGCAGGGCCAATTCAGGATCTGACGGCGACGTGACCTGTACCCGCGCCGAACCAGGCCCATCGACCACACGCTGCATGGGCCAGTTCGCGGGAACCGTCAGCGCTACCCGGCCTTCGACCAGAAACGACGTCGGCCGTGTTTCGGTGGCCGGCACGCCGTGGCGGCCCACTGGTGTCGTTGTGGCCACAGCCGGTACGGCCGCGGCCAGCACGACACCGGCGGCCACGAGCCCCGAAAGCTTCCAGGCGCGCGACCGAACATCACTGGCACCTGCGGCCGGCCCGGACGGTTCGTGCTGCGGCAATTGGGCTGCCCGGACCAGCAGCGGCAACCGGGCGTCATCGATCACCACTACCGCACGGCCGCTGTTCGCATCCCGCATCGCGGCGGCGATCAGCCTCGCGACCGCAGTGGACCCGGCAACCGTGCTTGGCGCGTCGATCAGCACGACCGACGTCGTCCCCCGGCTTATCGCGGAGATGACACTCGCCACCTCCTCGGCCTCCTCGGCAATGGGCTGCGTTTCAGTCCTGCGGGGTATCGCGACGACCTCCCCTTCTTGCAAGTCACCCGTGATCGATACCAACCGCTCGGCGATCTCGACCACCACCGTCGCTTCCGGTGCCGCGTTGGATGCCTGAGCCAGCAACCACGAGCGCGGGCGCGCCACAATGCCATTGAGGTGATCAACGCCGTCGGCCCCAGTCTTGGCGGCGGCGGCGGTGACCACGCCGACACGCGACGCCGGCCACCACGACGGATGCACGACGACCATCGTTTTCGGCGCGTCCGCGTTCCCGCAGTCCAGTGACCGCAGTGCGTCGCGCCACAGCGAAGCGACGGAGACCGGACGTTCCTCGACCAGCGCCACCGGATCGTCTATAGCGGCCAGTGCCGCCGCATAAATCTCTGACATCTCAACGTCGACGACCATGCTTGTGCCACAACATAATCGGCGGATGGCGCCCGGACCTGCCTCGATGACTGCGCAGTGAGTCATGGGAGCGGGCTCCAGGCCACCTGAACCAGCTGCTCGTCGCCGATACGAGTGACCAGAATGCCACGGCCGGGTGGCAGCGGTTCTGGGCGACCCGAACCGAACAGTATCCCCTCGTCTGGACGTCCACTCATCACCAGCCCCATGCAGCCCAGGTCACGCAGACCCGCAAGAAGGGGCTCGAACAGAGCCCGCGCGGCTCCCCCACTGCGCCGCGCCACGACCAAATGCAGTCCTAGATCCCTTGCATACGGCAAGTATTCGAGCACGGGTGTCAGTGGGTTGCCGGTTCGGGTTGCGACCAGGTCGTAGTCGTCGACCAAGACATAGATGTCGGGCCCGGTCCACCAAGACCTGGCGCGCAACTGCGCCTGGCTGGCATGCGGCGGGGGCATCCGTCGCTGCAGCAGATCGAGCACAGTCGGCAGTGCCGCACCCAGCGCAGCCGCCGACATGGCATAGCCACAAAGATGTTCCGACTCGACCACGCCGAGCAGGCCGCGCCGGAAGTCGACGATCAGCAGCTGGGCTTGCGCGGGGGTCTTGGTCCGGACGATCTCGCGGCACAGCGTCCGCAGCGCGGCGGTCTTGCCGCACTGGTTGTCGCCGAGCACGAGCAGGTGCGAGTGGTGCTCGAAATCAACGGCTACCGGTTGCAGTCGACGCTCCTCGATGCCGAGAAGGATGCCCGACCGCAGTTCGTCACCTGCTTTTGCGATCACCCTCTCGTGGTCCACTTGGGTGGGCAGCAGTGGTATCGCGGGTGCGACCGATTCGCCGTGCCGGCGCCGCAGCATATCGCCCACTCGCGCAGCGGCTTCGGCCAGCCCCGAGGTCGACTGGACTCCGTCCAGCCGGGGCAACGCGATCAGCGTGTGCAGTCCGTCGCGGGACAGTCCGCGGCCCGGTCTGTCGTGGGGGACTTGCAGCGCGCGCTTGCGGTCGAGTTCGGATTCGGCGGGGTCGCCCAGCCGCAACTCGATGCGAGTGCCGATCTGATCCTTCAACGACGGTCTGAGCTCCGCCCAGCGCGACGCCGACAACACCACGTGTACACCGAAGGAAAGCCCTTGGGCCGCAAGGGCAATAATCGGCTCCTCGAGGGCCTCGAAGTCGTGACGCAGGCTTGCCCAGCCGTCGACGACGAGAAACACGTCGCCGAACGGGTCGGTGAGCGGCACCGCGCACCGCTGCGCTCGCAGCTGACGATATCGGACGATCGAGTCGATGCCGTGCCGGCGGAAAACGGCTTCCCGACAACGCACGACTGATTCCAGTTCGGCGATCATTCGTCCGACCAGCTGCGGCTCTGCCCTGCCGGCGACGGCACCCACATGTGGCAAGCTGCGCACCGACGACAGTGCTCCGCCGCCGAAGTCCAGGCAGTAGAACTGCACCTGACCCGGACCGTGAGTCGCCGCCAACGCCGTGATCAGTGTGCGCAGCGCCGTCGACTTGCCCGATTGAGGCGCACCGACAACAGCGACATTGCCTGCGGGCCCGGACAACTCAACCATTAGCAGCGTCCGGCACTGCTCGAACGGACGGTCGACGATTCCGACGGGAACAACCAGATCGACCGAAGTGGATCCAGCGTCGCGTAAAAGGACGTCCAGAGCCGGCGCCTCCCCTAGTGGCGGGAGCCAGACCTGGTGCGCGGGTGGTCCCTGTTCGGATATCCGGTCCAGCACCGCTTGCAGGACGGTCCGCGCCGCCGAACCGGCGACGGCGCAGGTGAGTGGCCCCGTCGTTTGTGTGGTGAACAGCCGCGCCGAAGGCGGCGCCGCCGTCGCAGCGTCGCGGGCGGGCCCGTCCGAATCCAGCGGTCCCGAAACGAATGCGCTCTGGAAGGCGATCAGCTCGCCGGTGCTGGGGCGCAGAAAGCCGGCGCCGGGTGTGTTCGGCAGCTGATATGCATCGAGTGTTCCCAGCACGGTCCGTGATTCGGCGGCGGACAGAGTTTTCAGGCACACCCGGTAAGACAGGTGCGCTTCCAGTCCCCGCAGCCGGCCCTCGTCGAGCCGCTGACTGGCCAGCAACAGATGCATACCCAGCGACCGGCCGAGCCGGCCGATGGCCACGAACATGTCGGCGAAATCGGGATGCTGGCTCAGCAGTTCGGAAAATTCGTCCACGATGATGAACAAGGTGGGCACAGCGGTCAATGGTGCGCCGGCCCGGCGCGCACGGTCGTACGCAGCAACGCTGGCATAGCGTGCCGTACGCAGCAACTGCTGGCGACGGTTCATCTCGCCGGCCAGTGCGTCTCGCATTCGGGCAACCAACGGCGCTTCATCGGAGAGGTTGGTGATGACCGCGGCCACATGCGGGGCGGGTGCCATGTCGAGAAACGCCGCACCGCCCTTGAAATCGATCAGTAGCAGGTTGAGCACCTCTGGGGAGTTCCGCGCCATCATGCCCAGTGCGACCGTGCGCAGCAGCTCCGACTTACCTGATCCGGTGGCGCCTACACACAGCCCGTGTGGTCCCATACCGTTCTCTGCGGCTTCCTTGATGTCCAGCTCGAAAGGCCTGCCGTCGGCAGTGGTTCCGATGGGAACGCAGAGTCGATCACCGTGGTCTTGGCTGCGCCACAGCGTGATCGGGTCGAAACGGGCGACATCTCCTACGCCGATCAGACTCGGCCAGCCCGAGCCGTGGCCGAAAGCCGCACCCGCCTCCGCAAGGCGGTATCCGGCTAGCCGACGCGCACACGTCAGCGCCACTATGGGTTCCATCTGATCCGGATACGCCAACGCTTGAGTTTCGCCTGCACACCTGATCGTCAACGCCGCGCCCGCACGGCCTGTTCCGGCCTCGAGGATCGTCATACCCTCAACCGCGCGTGGGGTGGCACGCTCCTCCGCATCGACGATCACCACCACGTGCGACGCTCGCACACCGACGAGCGCACGCTGGACTTCGGTCAGACTCCGATACACCATCCGGGCCGACCCGACCGCATCGGTGGCGGTCGGATGTTGATTGTGCGGCAGCCATTTCAGCCAATCCCAGTGGGCGCGATTCCGATCACTGATCGCGCCGACAATCAGCAACTGGTCCGGAGCGTGCAGCACGGCCAGTTCGCAGATAACCGCGCGGAGCAGTCCACGAACCCGGCTCAGATCGCCATCGATTGTCACAGTCGCTTTCCCACGTAACGAGATGACGACCGGCGCGTTGGCAATCGTCGAATGTGCGTCGATGAAGCGGCGCAGCGCCGCCACGGTGACCGGGTCCGCCCGATCGACGGGTGCAGTCTCCGGGGCCACCAAACGGGTAGCAAGCGCCGGGGTTCCAACGCCGACGCGGACAAGGCAGAAGTCGGAGTCCGCCGTCCGACGCTCCCACATCCGCGGGCCGCCGATCAACGTCCACAATGTATCGGGGTCAGGGTGTTCCCATGTCAGTGACAAGCGTTGTGCCGCGGCCGTTTCGCAGACGCGCCTGCGGATCCGGCTTAGGTATCCGAGGTAGTCGATGCGGTCGGCCTCGATACTGCCGCGGCGCCGGCGGCCACGTCCGGTTGCCGCGGTCACCGCCACCGAGACCAGCATCATCATCGGGAACGCCAGAAACGTGGGGTTGCGCGCAACGGCCGACCCTGACAAGAACGCCGCCGCCATGACGACCACGGTCGCGATGGGCATCACGACCGGCAACAGCCGTAGCAACAACCCTGGCGATGGCGACCGCGGTAGCTCCGGCGGCGCCTCAACCGCGATGTCCGCAGTCGCCGACGCCGACGGCAGCCGCCTTTCCTGCCCCCTCTGTAGGGGAGCGAAACCCTGCGTCATCCCGGCCCCTCCCACCATCGGACGACGCTAAGTAGCACCGGAATCAGCCGCAAGTCACCTGTGGATAACCGAATGCCAGAGGATTGAAAACTGGCTACCGTGCCGATCATCCGATTCTGAAGGGGCTGATCTTGTCTGCAATCGATCCGGGGCTGCGCCGCGTGTCAGTTCATGCTGACACGGCCGTCGTCGACCTGGCGCTGCCCGCCGGGATGCCCGTCGCCGGCCTGATCCCGTCGATCGTCGACATGCTGGATGGCCACGACGGCGATACGTTCGGCGATCCGGTGGCTAAGCATTACCAGCTTTCTCTCCCGGGCGCATCCGCTCTGCCAGCATCGACGACATTGGCGCAGAACGGTATCCGAGACGGCGCGGTTCTGGTGCTCAGCCAGCCGTCCATAGCACTGCCCGCTCCACGTTACGACGACGTGGCGGAGGGCGTGTCGGCAACCATCGATGCGATATCCCTGCCCTGGAACCGGCGAGCGACCCAGCTCACCAGCGCTGTGGCGGCGGGCTGCCTTACCGGTATCGGTGGCCTGGCACTCATTCGAAATGCCCTCAACAGCAGCGGCGCCCGCAACCTCGGTACCACTGCGGCCGTCGCGGCACTGGCCGGCTTGTTCGCCCTGGTGGCTGCGGTGATCGCGCACCGGGCATATCGGGACCCGATCGCCGGGCTCACGTTGAACCTGGTCGCCACCGCATTCGCCGCGGTTGCCGGTTTTCTGGCGGTGCCCGGCGGGCCAGGAGGCCCCAATGTGCTGCTGGCCGCGATGGCGGCGGCCGTGATGTCGGTGTTTGCAATGCGCGTAACTGGTTGCGGCGTTGTCACATTGACGGCGATTGCATGCTTCGCGATGGTGATCGCCGCCGCCACATTGGTGGCCGTCATCACCGAGGCTGCGCTGCACACGATCGGTTCGGTCTGCGCGCTGATATCTTTCGGTGTACTCGGGTTAGCCGGGCGGATGTCGATCGTACTCTCGGGTTTGTCCCCACAGCTGCCGCCCGCACCCCACTTGGATTCGGCGGATCGTCTGGCCGCCAAGGCGATCCGTGCTGACGGCTGGTTGGCCAGCCTGCTCGCCGCATTTGCGTCGTCAGCGGCCGTTGGCGCCGTGGTCACCGCATTCGCCGGCGCCTCGCGCATTGGCTCCATCGCTTTTGCCGCGATCATCGGCGCCCTGCTGTTGCTGCGCACACGCCACGACAGGAGAAGGACCCTGGTGTTCGCCGTCACTGGAATCATCACCACCGGCGCTTCCTTCGCCGTCGCGGCGGTCAGTGCGCCGGGTCCATTGATAGCGGCGGCGACGGCGACGCTGGCCGCGGTATCGGTCTATCTGGGGTTCGTCGCTCCCGCGATGTCGTTCTCGCCCGTGGTACGGCGAAGCGTGGAGCTGCTGGAGCTGCTGGCGCTGGTCGCGATGGTGCCCCTGACTTGCTGGATATGCGGCCTCTACGACGCCGTTCGCGGCCTGAATCCCAATTGACCACGTCACGTGTGGTGCGCCTGCTGTGGGCATCGGCGCTCACGGCACTGACCCCGTTCGGAACCCCCGCCGCGCACGCGGTTTCGCCGCCGCAGATCGACGACCGGTGGCTGCCCAAACCGGCGTTGCCTGCGCCACCGAAGCCGACCGTACAACGCGAGGTTTGCGCGATGGTGACGGCGAACTCGCCACCCGGCCCAAACCAGCTCGCAGACCTCGATCTACCGCACGTCTGGCAACTCACCCGCGGTGCGGGTCAGCGGGTCGCGGTCATCGACACTGGCGTGTCGCGACACCGCCGACTGCCTGATGTGGTCGCCGGAGGCGACTACGTGTCCACTGGCGACGGTAGCCAGGATTGCGACGCGCACGGCACCTTGGTCGCCGGAATAATCGCTGCAGCAGCAGATTCCAACGCCGATAGCTTCAGCGGCGTGGCGCCGGACGTCACCTTGATCAGCATTCGGCAGTCCAGTGCGAAGTTCGCTGCGAGCGACCGCTCCAGCACAGGGGTCGGTGACGTAGAGACCATGGCGAGAGCGGTCCGCACGGCCGCCGATCTCGGCGCATCGGTGATCAACATTTCTTCGGTTGCATGCGTTCCGGCCGGGTCGGCGCTCGACGACCGAGCGTTGGGCGCGGCCCTGGCCTACGCGGTCGACATCAAAAACGCTGTCGTCGTGGCCGCAGCCGGCAATAGCGGCGGCACCGCGCAGTGCCCGCAGCAACCGCCCGGAGCGAGTTGGGAGACCGCGACGGTCGCGGTCAGTCCAGCCTGGTACGACGACTACGTACTGACGGTCGGCTCGGTGAACGCCGATGGGGCGCCATCGGCATTCACTCTTGCCGGGCCCTGGGTAGACGTTGCCGCGGCCGGCGAGGCGGTGACCTCGCTCGGTTCGACACGACTGTCCGGCACCAGTTTTGCGGCACCGGTTGTCAGCGGGCTGGCCGCGCTGATCCGGGCCCGGTTCCCCGCTTTGACCGCACGTCAAGTGATGCAGCGCATCGAGTCGACCGCGCATCATCCGCCCGCCGGACGGGATCCGCTCGTCGGGCACGGGACGATCGATGCCCTGGCCGCGGTCAGCACCGACTCGACACCGCCCGACACTTCCACACCAGACCCAACGCCGGTACCGATCACCTCTGCGCCCGCACCCGGGGCACCTGACCCGCAGGCCCGGAACACGGCCTTCTATGGCGCGGCGATCTGCCTGGTTGCGCTGCTGGCAGCGCTGGCCATCGGCGCAGCCAGGGGCCGGTTACGGCGGTGCCGCGACGGTATCCCAAGTGACTGATGCGTTCTGCCTGCTCAGCTCTGGTCCGGACGGCAACGCAGCCAACACCGGCCACGGCGCCAAAGTCGCCGCCGGCAGGCCGAGGTCATGTGCCGCCGCATCGTCGTGGATCGCAAATCGCACCCCGGTGTCGGTGACAAGGTATCGCGTGCCGACCCGCCCATTCCCCCGCACGTAGGCGCTGCGTCCGGGTGGCAGGTAGACCCCGTCCAGCGCGCGACCATTGCCGTCGGCTTGTGAAAGGGTCACCGGCACCCGCCCGGCCGGCACCGGCAGACCGGTCCCCGTCAGAAATGAGATGTCGGAATCCCCGGATGCCTCAGGCGCCGCAGGGGCCCAAGCCACGCACACGGTGGTGCCGGCACTCTCCATGCCGCCGTCGCCCGGAGCCCGATCTGGAAAAGTCGCCACCGGCAGCGTGTTCACGATCGGGCTGGCGCGGATCACATCGGGCGCCACCGTGATGATGTTGGTGCTGCCCTGCGAGTTGCTGAAACGCAATAGATCGGCGGCAACCGCGCCGATCCGCTGAACCCCGGCGTCCAAAACGGCGTAGTACTCGTCGCCGTCGCCCCGCGCGATGCGCAACACGCTTCCGACTGAGAATCCGGGAAGCCCGGCCGCCTTGGCTCCCGTGCCGCGAATCCGTGGGACCGTGATCGACGGTGCCTCGGGGACGGCATTGAGCAATGCCTGTGACACTGAGCGCGGCGCGCGGCCCTCCAACCGCAGTGCACGCAAGACTGCAGGGTCAGCGAGATCTACCACCGCCCGCCGTCCGTCGTAAAGCAGGTAGGCCGGCGAACCCGCGCCGGGCGCGACCAGGACGGCTTGCTCGGAAGCAAGGCGACGCAAAGATGATCCCTCAGTGCTCCCGGCGACGCTCCCGACGATGACCGTCGTAGCCGCGTTGCCGTCTGCATCGCAGATCGTCCAGATCGATTCATCGGCGGACAGCGGCGGGGCGAGAAGCTGTGGCGCACCCGGAATGCCCAGCAGCGGACCGCGGTTGGTGCGGCCCAATTCAGACTCGCGCACCGGCTGCGGGTTTGCATCCGTCGCCGCGATCAAGCGCGCCGACGCCAAGTTCAGCACCGGATGCCAGATGTCGCCCACCCGGACGTACAGCGCTCCGGATTCTTGACCCATCACGATCCGCGCTTGATCGAGCCGTGCCTGCGGTCGCAACACGGCCAGGAACGCGCATGCCATCACTGCGACGGCCGCCACAACGCCCCCGGCCGTCAGCGAAACCATCTGCGCACGCAGCATCTCACTGGCCGCGCGGCTGTCTGCACCCAGCAACGCGCACTCGATGCGGCGCAGCAGAAATCGATAACCGCTGACGTGCAGCCAAGTTGTCGGCTGGCGCGCCACTACTCCCCTGACTCCCCCCACGATCCCTGAATCCGTTCCGCTCACGTTAGACCGGCAGTCGAGTGCGGTGCGCAGCTCATCCACAGCTGCAGGGTTTCATCCCACCGGGTCGCGGGGTGGTGCACATCACAAACTGATGTTTGCTCCGGCGCCGATCGGGTAATTCGACAGGTGTACGAGAGGAGCACGAAATGCCTGTTTGGGAATGGATTTTGATCGCGGCCTCCGTCGTCGTCGTGGTCGCCGTGGTGATCGTCGCCGCAAGCGTGGTGCGCAGTCGCAAGAAGACAGAGCGCCTCAAACAGCACTACGGCCGCGAGTACGAGCGTCTGGTATCGGAGACCGGAGACCAAGAGTCGGCCGAGAAAGAACTCACCGCCCGGGAATGCAGCCGAGACAAACTCGACATTGTTGCGTTGACACCGTCAGCCCTATCGGATTTCACCACCCGCTGGCACGAGGTGCAGACCGGGTTCGTCGATGATCCGGCAACCGCCGTCGGCGTCGCCGATCGGCTGGTGACCGAGGTGATGCGTGAACGCGGCTATCCCGTCGACGACTTCGATCAGCGGGCGGCTGACATCTCGGTGGACCACCCGCAGATCGTCGAGAACTACCGCACCGCGCACGGCATTCAGCTAGCCCAGCAGCAGGGTGATGTCAGCACCGAGCAGCAACGCGAGGCATTCGTGCACTACCGGGCACTGTTCGAGGCGTTGCTCGAAACCACGGACAAGGAAGCACAAAGGGAGGCAAGCGCATGACAACGCACGATCAGGAAAAAACAACGCACGATCAGGAAAAACTGACCGATTCCTACGATGAGTCCCAGACCGCGGACGCGGAAACACCACCGGTGAGCGAGCACACGGAGCCGGCAGCGTCGGCCGACCCCTCGACCGCTCCGGAATTGCTGTTCGCCGACGACGAGCTCGCGGACATGCGTACCCGGTGGGCCGCCGTGCAGGCGGGCTTCGTCGATGACCCCAAGGAGTGCGTCCACAAGGCCGATGGCCTGGTCTCCGACCTGGTCGAACAGCTCACAAGCGGTTTCGCCGACGCGCGCTCACGTCTCGAAGAGCAGTGGGCTCGCGGCGAGGAGGCGTCCACCGAGGATCTCCGCGTGACCCTGATGCATTACCGCGAGTTCTTCGAACGGTTACTCGCGGTGTAATTGGGTTTCGTCCCGGCGATTACGGGTAAAATTGCCGGGTGACTCTTCACCGCATACGTAGCCTTCGGGCGCGCAGCGCACGATCAGCCGGTCGCTGGGTCGTTGTCGGCGCTGCCGCCCTGGTCAGCGCTGCCTTTGCGCTCTTCATCCCGAGCACCGCTCCGGTCGCGCACGCGGACTGCCCGGACGCCGAGGTCACCTTCGCGCGCGGAACCAACGAGCCACCCGGCCTCGGCCGGGTCGGCGACTCCTTCGTCGACTCGCTGCGCCAGCAGACCAGCGGCATGAACATCGGGACGTACGGGGTGAACTATGACGCCAGCAAGCTCCAGATACACACCGGCGACGGCGCCAACGACGTCGTGTCACACGTCAAGTCCATGGCGTCCTCGTGCCCGAACACCAAGATCGTGTTGGGCGGCTACTCGCAAGGCGCAGACGTGATCGACATCGTGGCCGGCGTCCCGATCGGAGGCATCAGCTGGGGCAGTTCGCTCCCGCCGGAGTTCGCGAACAACGTCGCGGCGGTTGCTACGTTCGGCGACGTGGCTGATCGCGCAGGCGGATCGCTGCCGACCCTGAGCCCACTGTTGGGTTCCAAGGCAATCGACCTGTGCAACCCCGACGACCCGATTTGTCACGCGGGTCCGGGCAATGAGTGGAGCGGGCACACCGAGGGCTACGTTCCCGTCTACACCACCCAGGCAGCCGCTTTCGTTGCATCCAAGCTCTTGGCCGGGACCGGCCAGCAGGTGCCCGGGTTCGGGCCGGAGATACAGGGATACGCCCCGCAGACGCCCCGGTACGGCCCGAAGACGCCCGGTCCACAGACACCCGGGTCTGCCCCGTCGATACACGGGTCTGTCGCGCCGAGCCCCGGACTGGTCACAGCGATTCAGTGAAGCACTGTCAGTAAGCCCGTGACCCCGGCTACGTGCCCGGGATGACAAGCCAGGCCGCGAATTTCGTGGCGGGCAAGGTCTAGCGCGTGCGCAGATCCCGGGTGATCAAGTTCCGCGCGGCCAGTTGGTCGTCGGGCGGGTAGTCCACGCCTATCAACGTCAACCCGTGCGCCGGTGCGGCCGCGAAGTCGCTGGACCGGCCGGTGGCGGTGAGCAACTCGCGGCACCACGAGGCCGGGCGCCGGTGCTCGCCGACGGCCAGCAACGCACCGACCAGTGACCGCACCATCGACCAGCAGAACGCGTCGGCGGTGACGTGCGCGCTGATCACATCGACCTCGCGCGACCAGTCCAACCGCTGCAGGTCGCGGATGGTGGTGGCACCATCCCGGTGACGACAGAATGCCGCAAAATCGTGCAACCCCACCAGGTCTCGTGACGCAACGCTCATCGCATCCAGGTCCAGGACGCGCGGCCACGCAGTGATGTAGCGCGCGTGGTGTGGCTCCACGCCGTACGGTGCCGTCGACAACCGATACACATAATGGCGCCGCAGCGCAGAGAAGCGGGCATCGAAACCCGTTGGGGCGCGCATGATTTTGAGAACCCGGACATCCGCAGGCAGGAACCGGCCAAGACGGCGCAGCAGCGGCAGGAATTCCGGATCACCGGCGCGTGGTGAGCGCGGGTAGGCATTCGGCAACGCGTCGACCGGCACATCGACGTGGGCCACCTGCCCGCTGGCATGCACTCCGGCGTCGGTGCGCCCAGCCGCGCGTAGCCGCACCGGCGTCCGGAAAACGGTCGTCAACGCCGCGTCGAGAACGCCGGCGACAGTGCGCTGCCCGGTCTGAGCTGCCCAGCCTGCGAAATCGGTTCCGTCGTAGGCGATATCGAGCCGAAGACGGACGTCCTCACTAATTCTCGGCGGCCTCGTCAGCCTCGTCGGTGGAAACCTCTTCGGGAGCGGCCTCTTCGGGAGCGGCCTCTTCGGCTGTCGGACCGACCGCCGCCTCGGGCTCGACCGCCGCCTGCGGTGCCGGCACTGCTGCCGCAGGTGCAGCCGCCTTCTTCGAAGACTTCACCCGACGTGCCCGATCGGCCTCCGACGTCACCGTCTTCTCCCGCACCAATTCGATTACGGCCATCGGGGCGTTGTCGCCCTTACGCGCCTCAACCTTGATGATGCGTGTGTATCCACCCTCGCGGTCGGCGAAGAACGGACCGATCTCCGCAAACAAGGCGTGCACCACATCCTTGTCGCGGATCTTCTTCAGAACCTCTCGACGGTTGTGCAGCGTGCCCTTCTTGGCATGCGTGATCAGCTTCTCCGCATACGGGCGCAGCGCACGGGCCTTCGGCTCGGTCGTCTTGATCCGGCCGTGCTCGAACAACGACGTGGCCAGGTTGGCCAGAAGGGCCTTCTGGTGCGAAGACGACCCGCCGAGGCGAGGGCCCTTGGTGGGCTTTGGCATTGCTGACGCTCCTGTCTGGGTCGAAAAGCCGTTTAGAGCTGTTCGGTTTCGGCGTAGTCCTGGTCGTCGTAGGCACCCTCGGTGGACCAGGTGCCGGTGGCGACGTCGTAGCCCGCAACCTCCGAGGGGTCGAAGCTAGGCGGGCTGTCTTTGAGCGACAGACCGAGCTGGTGCAGCTTGACCTTCACCTCGTCAATGGACTTCTGACCGAAGTTGCGGATGTCGAGCAGGTCGGACTCAGTGCGCGAGACCAACTCGCCCACGGTGTGCACACCCTCGCGCTTGAGGCAGTTGTAGGACCGCACGGTCAGATCGAGGTCGTCGATCGGCAACGCGAACGACGCGATGTGGTCGGCCTCTGCCGGCGACGGCCCGATCTCGATCCCTTCGGCCTCCACGTTGAGTTCGCGTGCCAGGCTGAACAACTCGACCAGCGTCTTACCGGCCGAAGCCAGTGCGTCCCGCGGGCTGATCGAACTCTTGGTCTCCACATCCAGGATCAGCTTGTCGAAGTCGGTGCGCTGCTCGACACGGGTGGCATCCACCTTGTAGGTCACCTTGAGCACCGGCGAGTAGATGGAATCGACTGGGATACGGCCGATTTCGGCGCCTGAAGCCCGGTTCTGCACGGCCGGGACGTAGCCGCGGCCACGCTCGACGACGAGCTCGACTTCGAGCTTGCCCTTGTCGTTCAGCGTGGCGATGTGCAGGCCGGGGTTGTGCACCGTGACACCGGCGGGCGGCACGATGTCGCCGGCGGTGACCTCGCCCGGACCTTGCTTGCGCAGGTACATCGTGACCGGCTCGTCCTCCTCGGAGGACACGACCAGACCCTTGAGGTTCAGGATGATGTCGGTCACATCTTCTTTGACCCCGGGCACCGTGGTGAACTCGTGCAGCACGCCGTCGATCCGAATGCTGGTGACAGCCGCGCCGGGAATCGACGACAGCAGTGTCCGACGCAACGAATTGCCCAGGGTGTAACCGAAACCCGGCTCCAGCGGTTCGATGACGAACTGGGACCGGCTGTCGGTGAGGATGTCCTCGGACAGTGTGGGCCGCTGTGAGATCAACATGGGTGTTTCTTTTCTCCTTCTCGGCACCCGCTATTTGATGCCGCTCAGGTTTCCTGTCGCCGCGGCTGCGGCTCCAGGGTGTCCCGCCGCTGCAGCCGCAGTGGCAGACGACTGGGTCTTACTTCGAGTAGTACTCGACGATCAGCTGCTCGGTGAGCGGCACGTCGATCTGCGTCCGCTCGGGCAATTGGTGGATCAGGATGCGTTGGCGCTCTCCCACGACCTGCAGCCAGCTCGGGATCGGGCGGTCACCCGACGTCTCGCGTGCGATCTGGAACGGCACCGTGTTCAGCGAGTTGTCCCGCACGTCGATGATGTCGTACTGCGACACCCGGTAGCTGGGTACGTCGACATGCACGCCGTTGACCGTGAAATGCCCGTGGCTGACCAGCTGGCGGGCCATCCGGCGGGTGCGAGCCAGCCCGGCGCGGTAGACCACGTTGTCGAGGCGACTCTCCAGAATCTGCAGCAGGTTCTCACCCGTCTTGCCGGAGTGGCGAACGGCCTCTTCGTAGTAGCGGCGGAACTGCTTTTCCATCACACCGTAGGTGAAACGCGCTTTCTGCTTCTCCTGCAGCTGTTGCAGATATTCACTTTCCTTGATCCGCGCGCGGCCATGCTGGCCGGGCGGGTAAGGACGCTTCTCGAAAGCCTGGTCACCACCGACGAGGTCAGTGCGCAGCCGGCGCGATTTGCGGGTCATGGGTCCGGTGTAACGAGCCATGGTTGCTTCTCCTCCTAGACCCTGCGTCGCTTGGGCGGACGGCAGCCGTTATGCGGCTGGGGGGTGACATCGGAGATCGCGCCGACCTCCAGGCCCGCGGCCTGCAGCGACCGGATCGCTGTCTCCCGGCCCGAGCCCGGGCCCTTCACGAACACGTCGACCTTGCGGACCCCGTGCTCCTGGGCCTTGCGTGCGGCGTTCTCGGCCGCCAGCTGAGCGGCGAACGGGGTCGATTTCCGCGAGCCCTTGAAGCCGACGTGTCCCGACGAAGCCCAGGCGATGACGTTGCCCTGCGGGTCGGTGATGGTCACGATCGTGTTGTTGAAGGTGCTCTTGATGTGCGCCGCGCCGTGCGGGATGTTCTTCTTTTCCCGCCTGCGGGTCTTCTGTCCCTTTTTGGGAGCCGCCGCGCCTGCCTTCTTCGGTGGCATGGGTTACCTGGCCTTCTTCTTGCCCGCGATGGTGCGCTTGGGGCCCTTGCGGGTCCGCGCATTGGTCTTGGTGCGCTGGCCGCGCACCGGCAGGCCGCGGCGGTGCCGCAGACCCTGGTAGCAGCCGATCTCGATCTTGCGGCGGATGTCTGCCTGCACCTCGCGGCGCAGATCACCCTCCACCTTGAGAGTGGCTTCGATGTAGTCACGCAGGTGGGTCAGCTGGTCATCAGTGAGATCCCTGGTGCGTAGGTCCCGATCGATACCGGTGGCCGCCAAGATTTCGTTGGAGCGGGTACGGCCGATGCCAAAGATGTAGGTCAGGGCGATCTCCATCCGCTTATCGCGCGGCAGATCGACGCCGACTAGTCGAGCCATAGGTGGCGTTACCTTTTCTTTCTTCGCGGAGGTCTGATCCCAGTCCGTTCCCTGCGCCCAAAAATAGATTTGGGGCCGGGGCCCGGCCTCCGTCCGGGCGTGGATGAGCTGGCCCATCTCGTGATAGATGCCAGCCGCTCATTGGTGCTGGGAGGTCTGCATTCAGTTGTGGTGGCCGGGCCCTGGTCGAAGCTAGGCCTAACCCTGTCTCTGCTTGTGACGTGGATCTGAGCAGATCACCATGACCCGCCCATGCCGACGGATCACCCTGCACTTGTCACAGATTGGCTTGACGCTCGGGTTCACCTTCACGGCTCTTCGATCCTGTTCTGTCTACTCGTGATTGCGTTGGGGGCTTTGCGTTACTTGTATCGGTACACAATGCGGCCCCGTGACAGGTCGTATGGAGACAACTCCACCACCACCCGGTCCTCGGGCAGGATGCGGATGTAGTGCTGCCGCATCTTGCCGCTGATGTGGGCAAGCACCTTGTGTCCGTTCTCCAGCTCAATGCGGAACATCGCATTGGGCAGGGGCTCGACCACGCGGCCCTCGACCTCTATGGCACCGTCCTTCTTGGCCATAACCTCTCAGAAATCCTCGTCTTTGGTTTCGTATCGTTGATGTGCCCACACCGGTGCAACATCGTCCCGACTTGAAACGTGAGCCGGTGACAGGAAATTCCAGGACAGGGCACGCAAGAAGTCGGCGCGCATGACGCACCGTTGCTCCACGATACCTGGTTATACGGCCTAGCCAAAATCGCGGTAAGAGGATCGGGCCCCCTCCCTCGCCCTCCACATGGTCGCTGACGAGGGCATACTTGACCCTGATGACAAGCCCGTTGGCAAACGCCACTGCGCAGCCGCGCAAGCCCGTGATGATGACCATCGACGACGATCCCTCGGTGTCCCGCGCGGTGGCCCGGGACCTGCGCCGAAATTACGGCGAAGACCACCGCATTGTGCGCGCGGAATCGGGCGCCGACGCGCTGGAAACCCTCAAAGAACTCAAACTGCGCGGCGAAGTGGTCGCGATGCTGATCGCCGATTACCGGATGCCGCAGATGTCCGGCATCCAGTTCCTCGAACACGCGATGGACCTGTACCCGGCGGCGCGGCGGGTACTGCTGACCGCCTACGCCGACACTCACGCAGCCATCGACGCGATCAACGTCGTCGACCTGGACCACTACCTGCTCAAGCCGTGGGATCCACCCGAGGAGAAGCTTTATCCCGTCATCGACGACCTGTTGGACGCCTGGAAACGGGCGCCGGAACACCCCATCCCACACACCAAAGTGATCGGGCACCGCTGGTCAGAGCGATCCTGGGAAGTCCGCGACTTCCTGGCCCGCAACGGGCTTTACTACACCTGGTTCATGGCCGACGAGCCCCCCGGCGAGCGGCTGCTACAGGCGGCCGGCGAGGACGGCTTGCGGCTACCCGTCGTCGTGACCGAAGGCGGCGACACCCTCGTCGACCCCACCGACGCCCAACTGGCTGACACCCTCGGCCTGACCACCACGCCCTCCCAGAAGTTCTATGACCTGGTCGTCATCGGCGGCGGGCCCGCGGGGCTGGCGGCTGCCGTGTACGGAGCCTCGGAGGGCCTGCGCACGGTGCTCATCGAGCGCACCGCGACCGGCGGCCAGGCCGGCCAGAGTTCGCGGATCGAGAACTACCTGGGCTTTCCGGACGGGGTTTCGGGCAGCCAACTGGCCGACCGGGCGCGCAGACAGGCGGAAAAGTTCGGCGCCGAACTCATCACCGCTCGCACCGCCACCGCATTGGAAATTAACGGCAGCGCGCGCACCGTACGCTTCGCCGACGGCGGCTCCATCGACGCGCACTCGGTCATCCTCGCCACCGGCGTCGCCTACCGCCAGCTGGACGCAGCCGGGTGCAGCGAACTCAGCGGGCGGGGCGTCTACTACGGAGCGGCCACATCCGTCGCGTCGGAGTGCGCCGACGACGAGGTCTACGTGATCGGCGGGGCCAACTCGGCCGGTCAGGCTGCGATGTTCCTGTCCCGTGAGGCCAAATCGGTGACCATCGTGGTGCGTGCTCAGTCGTTGGAAGCGTCAATGTCGTACTACCTGATTCAGCAGATCGAGCAGAATCCCAAGATCACCGTCCGCACCTGCACCGAAGTCCACTGCGCGGTGGGAGACGACCATCTGGAGAAACTGACCCTGCTCGACAACCGGACCGGCGACACCGAGGACGTCACCTGCGCCCGGATGTTCATCTTCATCGGCGCCGCGCCGCGCACCGAATGGCTCGACGGTGTGCTCGCCCGCGACGACCACGGCTTCATCCTTACCGGCCCGGATCTGCGAAACGTGTGCGGCTGGACATTGGACCGTCCGCCGCACCATCTGGAGACCAGCGTGCCGGGCGTGTTCGTGGCAGGCGATGTGCGTTCCGAGTCCGCCAAGCGGGTCGCGGCCGCGGTCGGCGAAGGATCGATGGCCGTGATGCTGGTCCACCGCTACCTGGCCGAGTCTTAATGGGTCCGAGGGGGTTCTCAGCGCCATGACGAACAAGCTGCCGTGTCAGCCCGACGAGCTACGCACCCTGTTCCTGTTTGAGGGGCTGACCGACGAGCAACTCGCGGTGTTGTGCAGTAACGGGCACATGGTGCACTTTGAACCGGGCCCGATCTGCGTAGAGGGCGATCCGGCGACCTGCTTCTACGTCCTCGTCGAAGGGGAGCTGGTGATGTCCAAGCTCTCCGGTGGTCAGGCCATCGAGACCAACCGAACATCGCAGCGCGGCGTGTATTGCGGCGCCTGGCGCGCGTTCACCAGCAGGCCGCAGCAGAGCTACGACGCGACGGTGCACGTGACCAAGCCCTCGCAGTTCTTCGTGATGGACGCACCCATCTTCGCCAAGTTCATGAAGGACCAGTTCCCGATGGCGGTCCACTTGCTCGACGGGATCGCCGTCGGCAGCGAACGAACTCGCCGGATCATCGACAATCGGGAGAAGTTGCTGGCGCTGGGCCGGTTATCGGCCGGCTTGACCCATCAGCTGAACAATCCCGCCGCGGCCACCGCACGAGCCGCGGCCGACTTGCGCGACCGGATCGCGGGCATGCGCGGCAAACTGGTGATGCTCGCCGACGGCACCGTCACTCCCGAGGCGATGCGCGCCCTGGTGCGGTTGCAGCAGGAGGTCGCCGATCAGGTGGCCAAGTCGACATCGCAGCACCTGAGCTCGATTGAGACCACCGACAGAGAGGACGCAGTCGGGGAGTGGCTGGAGGACCACGGTATTGACGGCGGTTGGGATATCGCACCGACGTTTGTCGAGGGCGGCGTCGACACCGACTGGTTGGAGCGGATTTTCGCGGTCACTGACGAGGTCGCGTCGACATCGTTGCAGGAGGCGATCCGATGGATCAACTACACCATCGAAAGCGAGCTGCTGATGAACCAGATTGCCGAAGCGAGCAAGCGGATCTCAGCGTTGGTCGCCGACGCGAAGCAATATTCCCAAATGGACCGGGCCCCGTTCCAGGTGGCCGACGTGCATGAGCTGCTGCGCAGCACGCTGGCGATCTTCGCCGACCGGTTGACCAAGGATGCAAGCAAGGACCCTGGCAAGAACTCCACAGCCATCACAGTGGTCAAGGAGTTCGACCAATCGCTTCCCGAAATCCCTTGCTATCCAGGTGATCTCAACCAGGTATGGACCAATATCATCGACAACGCGATCGCCGCGATGCGTGGCAGTCCAGGTCCAAAAGGCGGCAGGCTCACCCTCCGCACCTGCAGGGAAGGCGAGAGTATGGCCCGGGTCGAGATCTGTGACACCGGACCCGGGATCCCCGAGGATATACGCGAGCACATCTTCGAGCCGTTCTTCACCACCAAACCCTTCGGGGAAGGCACCGGTCTGGGGCTGGATCTGGCATTCAACATTGTCGTCAAGAAGCACCGCGGGGATCTGCGAGTGGAATCCGTACCCGGCGATACGCGGTTCATCGTGCTCCTGCCGCTGGCGGTCCCGATCGCCGTGGATCCTGCCGTGGATGCGGCCGTCGATGCGGCCGTGCCGGAATAGCGGCACCGCACCGCCGGTTGCAGACGCCATGACCGATTCTGCGGATGCCAAACCCAACTTGGGCCGGTTCGGATCGTTCGGACGCGGCGTGACACCCCAGCAAGCCAAAGAAATCGAGTCCCTGGGTTACGGGGCCGTCTGGGTAGGCGGTTCACCGGCCGCCGAGTTGGCCTGGGTGGAGCCCATTCTCGAAGCGACGAGCACATTGCAGGTGGCCACGGGCATCGTCAACATCTGGACGGCGGACGCCAAGGCGGTGGCCGAGTCGTTCCACCGCATCGACAAGACATACCCCGGGCGCTTCCTGCTGGGGATCGGTGTGGGCCATCCCGAGGCGATCAGCGAGTACCGCAAGCCCTACGACGCGCTGGTGGAGTACCTGGACAGACTCGACGACTTTCGCGTGCCGGCCCACCGCCGGGTGGTGGCGGCCCTGGGCCCCCAGGTCCTGAAGCTGTCCGCGCGACGCAGCGCCGGGGCGCATCCGTACCTCACCACTCCCGAGCACACCGCGCAGGCCCGCGAACTGATGGGCCCGTCGGCGTTCTTGGCGCCCGAGCACAAGGTGGTGCTGACCACTGACGCCGAAAAGGCCCGCGCGGTAGGCCGCAAGGCGCTCGACATTTATTTCAGTCTGGCCAATTACCGCAATAACTGGAAACGGATGGGCTTTTCCGACGAGGAAGTCACCCGCCCGGGCAGCGACCGCCTGGTCGACTCGGTGGTCGCCTACGGCACCCCGGATGAGATCGCGGCACGGCTGAACGAGCACCTCGAGGCCGGTGCCGACCACGTGCCGGTGCAGGTCCTCACCAACGGTGACAACCTGGTCTCGGCGCTGGCTGAACTAGCGGGGCCGCTTGGACTGAACCGCTCTTGAGCAAAACGCAGGGGGATCTCGATGACTGACGCAGCTTCACTCAAACCAGACCTGGGTCACTACGGCACATGGCTGGGTACCCGCTCCATCACACCCGAACTGGCGGCGCGGATCGAATCGCTCGGCTACGGCGCCGCCTGGATCGGCGGATCACCCGACGCCGAGTTGGCCTGGGTCGACCCAGCCCTGGCGCAGACCACGTCGCTGCAACTGGCCACCGGGATCGTCAATATCTGGTCCGCGCCGGCGCCGGCGGTCGCCGAGTCCTTTCAGCGCATCGAAAGCGCCCACCCGGGAAGGTTTTTGCTCGGTGTCGGGGTGGGCCACCGCGAACACACCCAGGAGTATGTAAAGCCCTACGACGCTCTGGTCGGCTACCTCGACGAACTCGACGCCGCGATGGTGCCGACCAGCCGTCGGGTGCTCGCGGCACTGGGTCCCAGGGTGCTGCAGTTATCGGCGGAACGCAGCGCCGGCGCCCACCCGTATCTGACCACGCCCGAACACACGGCCAAGGCGCGTGAACTGGTAGGGAACTCGGTGTTTTTGGCGCCCGAGCACAAGGTGGTGCTCACCACCGACCGCGACGAAGCACGTTCGACAGGCCGACAGACCGTCGACTTTTATCTGGGCCTGAGCAACTACGTGAACAACTGGCTACGGCTGGGGTTCACCGAAGACGACGTGCGCCGGCCCGGTAGCGACAGGCTGATCGACGCGGTAGTGGCCTACGGCACCCCCGAGGCCATCGCGGCGCGCCTCAGCGAACATCTGGAAGCCGGCGCCGACCACGTGGCGATCCAGGTGCTGGGCGGCGGGACTGAAGACACGCTACTGCCTGCGCTGAGCGAACTGGCTGGGCCTCTTGGGCTAACCCACGCAAGCTGACCGCGTGGCTCGGTTAGGGTTTGACCATGCGCCTGCTGGTCACCGGTGGCGCCGGCTTCATCGGCGCCAATTTCGTTCACAGCACCGTACGCGAGCGTCCCGAGGACTCGGTAACGGTGCTCGACTCGTTGACCTACGCGGGCCGGCGCGAGTCGCTGGACCGCGTCAAAGACGCAATCCGGCTGGTCGTGGGCGATATCACCGACGCCGAGCTGGTTTCCCAGCTGGTCGCCGAGTCCGATGCGGTCGTGCATTTCGCCGCCGAAAGCCACGTGGACAATGCGCTGGACGACCCGGAGCCGTTTCTGCGCACCAACGTGGTCGGGACATACACCATCCTGGAAGCGGTACGACGCCACGGTGTTCGGCTGCACCACATCTCGACCGACGAGGTCTACGGCGACCTGGAACTCGACGACCCACAGCGGTTCACCGAGTCGACGTCCTATAACCCATCGAGTCCGTACTCCGCGACTAAAGCTGCAGGCGATATGCTGGTCCGGGCCTGGGTGCGGTCGTACGGGGTGCGCGCGACGATCTCCAATTGCTCCAACAATTACGGGCCGTATCAGCACATCGAGAAATTCATCCCGCGCCAGATCACCAATGTGCTCACCGGCCGGCGGCCCAAGTTGTACGGCAGCGGCGCCAACGTACGCGACTGGATCCACGTCGACGACCACAACAGCGCGGTCTGGCGGATCGTGGAAAAAGGTCAGATCGGCCGGACCTACCTGATCAGCGCTGAGGGCGAGCGCGACAACCTGACCGTGCTGCGCACGCTGCTGCGGATGATGGGTCGGGAGTCCGACGACTTCGACCACGTTACCGACCGGGTCGGCCACGACCTGCGGTACGCCATCGACCCGTCGTCGCTGTACGACGAATTGTGCTGGGCTCCAAAGCACACCGACTTCGAGGAGGGTTTGCGTGCCACCATTGACTGGTACCGCGCCAACGAATCCTGGTGGCGTCCATTGAAGGACGTCGCGGAGGCCCGCTACGAAGAACGCGGTCAGTGAGATGAAAGTTCGCGAACTCGTAGTCCCCGGCGCCTGGGAGATCACCCCTGCCGTTCATGGCGATTCCCGCGGAATGTTCTTCGAATGGCTTACCGACCAAGGCTTCAGCTCCTTTGCCGGTCACCGGTTAGACGTCCGGCAAGCCAACTGCTCGGTGTCAGCTGCCGGTGTGCTGCGTGGCCTGCACTTCGCCCAGCTGCCACCGAGCCAGGCCAAATATGTGACCTGCGTGTCCGGGTCGGTATTCGACGTTGTCGTCGACATCCGGGTGGGCTCACCGACATTCGGCCAGTGGGACTCAGTTCTACTCGACGATAAGCACCGCCGGACGATCTACATCTCCGAAGGTCTTGGGCACGGCTTCCTTGCACTCCAAGACAATTCGACGGTGATGTACTTGTGTTCGGCGGAATACAGCCCGCAGCGCGAGCACACCATCTGTGCGACAGACCCGACCCTGGCAATCGACTGGCCGCTGGTCGACGGCGCCGCTCCCAGCCTGTCCGACCGGGATGCGGCCGCTCCGAGCTTTGCGGAAGTGCGTGCGTCTGGCCTGCTACCCACCTGGGAGGAGACCCAGAGGTTCGTTAGCGATATGCGCAGCAAATAGCCGTCATCATCGTTGGCGTCCCACCGCGGCGTTTGTGTCCGGCGCTCAGAAGGGTGGTGGTTGTTCATCGGCGGGGGCGTCGCGGGTTCCGCAGTGGCAGGGCTCGGGCTGGTATGGCGGAGTGTGGCGTGCGGTCC
>Ga0209693_10000032_pt1 | contig 54854 bp, 48 predicted proteins | sample HubBroMetageWRM3_FD_188345 | JGI IMG/M metagenome (GOLD analysis project Ga0209693, IMG submission 188345) | Warmed soil microbial communities from the Hubbard Brook experimental Forest, New Hampshire - Hubbard Brook CCASE Soil Metagenome WRM 3... | ecosystem: Environmental > Terrestrial > Soil... | reverse complement strand
CAAGTCCCCCCTCGGACACCGTGTGTGATGAGTCCGGCTATGGCCGAAGGGCCGACCCGCTCATACCCAGGATTCCGGTCATGCCGGACACGCAAAGCGTTCCCGCACAACGCCCGTCTTGGTCAAGTCGTCGTGAGAAGCTCGCCGCCAGACGTAGGCTGAACGGGGGCCATCAGCCGAGAGTGCAACCAATGAACCCACCGAGTCGCTTTATCCGGCGCACAGCGACGCTTACGTTTCGGGACCGCCGCGAAGCTGGTCGCGCGCTCGCCGAGGAGCTGACGTCCTACCGCGGCAAGGACGGTTTGCTTGTCCTGGGGTTGGCTCGCGGTGGTGTTCCCGTCGGCTGGGAAATCGCCTCGGCGTTGCATGCCGCGCTGGATGTGTTCCTGGTGCGCAAGCTCGGAGTACCGCGTTGGTCCGAGCTTGCGATGGGTGCATTGGCCAGCGGCGGCGGTGTCGTGATGAACAACGACGTCGTTTCCGGCTTACAGATCACCGACGAGCAGGTGCGCGCGGTGATCGACAGCGAGACGGCCGAGCTAACGCGCCGCGAGCAGGCGTATCGCGGCGGTCAACCCGGCGCCGACCCGCGCGGCAAGATCGTGATGCTGGTCGACGACGGCATCGCCACCGGTGCCAGCATGCTGGCTGCCCTCCGGGCCGTGCGAGCAGCCGGCCCGCAATCGATCGTCGTCGCGGTACCTGTTGGGCCGCAATCAGTCTGCCGCGAACTCGCGCGGGAAGCCGATGACGTGGTGTGCGCGACCATGCCGCCCGCGTTCGAGGCCGTCGGACAGGTTTACGCCGACTTCCATCAAGTCACTGACGATGAAGTTCGCGAGCTGCTCAATACGCCAACCAGGTGAACTCGTCGGCCCTTCCATGTGGGCTCCCGTATTCGGCGGATCTATCTGGCTCTATTTCGCGTCGTCGCCGCGGCCGTCGGCGGGTACCGCCGATTCCTCGCTCGCGTCGGTCCCGGCTTTCTCCGACGATTTCGCGCCCCGGTCGCCCTCGTCTGGGACTTCCTCGGGGTAGTCGACGTAGCCGTCCTCTTCGACTAGAGCCTTATCTCCGGCCCCTTCTTCGGTCCCGTCTTCGTCCGAGCCTTCGGCGCCCACGTCACGTCGCTGGCGCTCGCGTATCGCGTCGATGATCAGCAGCACCACACCCAGGAAACTGGCGCCGATGCACACCCAGGCCACTAGTTCGTTGCTGGTCACGACCGCGAAAACCAACGCGACAAGCCCGATCAGGGCCAATACCAGCGCAACGATCAGCATCGATCATCCTCCAGCCGACAAGCGGTACTCCAGATACTAGTTGTTTCCCCGGTTGAATTGGTCGAACCCACCGGCGTCTGCGCTGGAGTCGACCGGCGCCGCCGATCCGCGCTGGCCGAGTTCCTCGAGCTGAGATTCCAGGTAGGTCTTGAGTCGGGTGCGGTACTCGCGCTCGAAGGTACGTAGCTGCTCGAGGCGGCCTTCCAGCACGGTGCGCTGCTGGTTGATGGTTCCCATGATCTCGGAATGCTTGCGTTCTGCGTCGGCCTGCAGAGCGTCGGCCTTCTCCTGGGCATGGCGCAATTGACTCTCGGAACGGGTTTGGGCGTCGGCCAACATGGCGTCGGCGCGCTGCCGGGCCTCGGCGACCGAGGTCTCGGCGGTGTGACGGGCCTCGCTGAGGATCTGGTCGGCGTTGGCCCGGGCATCGGCCAGCAGCTTGTCCGATTCGGCCTTGGCGGTGCTGGTCAGCCGGTCGGCGGTGTCTTGAGCCAAGCCCAGCACCCGAGCGGCCTTGATGGTCTGCTCCTCGTTGAGCGCCACCGGCGCCGGAGCCGCCACCGGGACCGGGGCGGCCTTGACAGGCTCCGGTTCGGGTTCGTAGACGGGAATGGTTTGGGTGGGCGCAGCGGCAACAGCGGGGCCGGCTCCGGCGCGGGAGGCCAGCTCGTGGTCCAGCTGCTCGATACGCTGACGGAGATCGGAATTCTCCTCGATAAGCCGCGTCAGCTCGTTCTCCACCAAGTCGAGGAATGCGTCGACTTCGTCTTCGTTGTATCCGCGCTTACCGATGGGCGGCTTACTGAACGCCACATTGTGGACGTCGGCTGGTGTAAGCGGCATTGTTCGTCCCCTCGAGTTCCTGTTAATCCGATCTGGAAAGTGTAGAACGCAGTGGCAGCCATCGCGCAACTGCCGCCCATCCTGTCACACCAGACCCGGCCGTTGCCCATTACTTCAATGAATAAGAGCAAATTTCAAACTGCAGGATCAAATAAAACCCATTCGTTTGATCTTTGAAATCACGGGGACCGAACCGACGCCAAACCGTGGCCGAACCGTCGCCGAGCTCCCCTCGAACGGCGGCGGCATCGGGTCACGCCGCGGCGCCGAACGCCAGTTGCATGCCGATGAACGCGACCAGCAGCAGCACCATGATCGACAGGTCGAAGCGGACCGCACCGATGCTGAGTTGAGGGATCAGCCGACGTAGCAGTTTCACCGGTGGGTCGGTGACCGACATGATGATCTCGAGGATCACCACGGTGATACCGCTCGGGCGCCAGTCGCGGCTGAACGAGCGGATGAACTCAACGACGACCCGAGCGATGAGCAGCAGCCAGAAGATGAACAGCGCAAACCCAAGGATCTGAAAGAACACTACCAACGAGAGCCCCGACCTTAACGATGAGAATGTCAATCGCCAGCGTACCGACTCGGAGCGTCGGCACACATCTCGTGGTGGCCTGAGTAAGCGCTGTGCAACGGCTGGGCTATCCGCCCTGCCGTGTCGACTCCGGGGCAGGTGTGGCTATTGGTAAGCGTAGAAGCCGGTTTCGGCGATCCGGCGCCGCTCCTCCGGGGATACGTCGACGTCGGCGGGCGACAGCAGGAACACCTTGGTCGCGACCTTGTCGAACGAGCCGCGCAACGCGAAGGCCAAGCCGGCCGCGAAGTCGACCAGCCGTTTGGCGTCGGCATTGTCCATCGACACCAGATCCATGATGACCGGGGTGCCGTCCCGGAACCGCTCGCCGATGGTGCGGGCCTCGCTGTAGTCCTTTGGCCGCAGCGTGGTGATCTTCGACAGCGGGTGACCTTCCTCGAACATCATCGCCATCCGGCGCGGATCCATCGCCAGCGCGCCGCGAGTGGAATTGCGCAACCACGATCCGAGGCGCGGCCGCGTCATGTCGGGCCGGTCGAACTCGCGGGGCCGGAAGTGGGGTTCCTCACCATAGGCGCCGCGATAACCACTCGGCGGCGGGTAGTCGGCCGGCTCGCCGCGTGGATCGTCGTAGTCACGTCCTTCGTAGCGGCCGTAACCGTCGTCGAACCGCTGGCGCGGGAAACCGCGAGAGGGAGCGCGGTCGTCGTAGTACTCGTCGTCGTAATCATCCATCGGAGCCATACCGAAATAGGCCTTGAACTTGTGCAGTGTGCTCATTGCGCTGACCCCTTCTAGCCCCTGGGAATTCTGGTGTCTGTGATGAAGATGTGACTACAGTGACTATTCACGGTGACGGTAGCCGCCGAGGACCCAATAGCGCGGTACCGACACGCACACACGTCGAACCGTATTTGACGGCAACTTCGAGATCGTTGGACATGCCAGCGGAAAGACCCACCGCCTTCGGGTGCGATTCGAGCACCCGGCGGTGCTCGAATTGCAGCCGGTCGAAGGCCGCGACCGGCTCCCAGTCCAGCGGCGGGAGGCCCATCAGCCCGATCAGTTCCAGGTTTTTCGACGCCTCGACCTGCGCGCAGACCTGGTCGACCGCCCCGGGCGCCAGGATGTCGACGCCGCCGCGGGACACATCGCCGTCGAGGCTGACCTGAACGTAGACCCGTAGTTGGCTGGCGCGATGGCCCTCGGTCACCGCCGCCCTGACTGCCCGATCAAGCGCGGTCACCAACTGCGAGCTGTCGATCGAATGAGCGGTGTGCGCCCAGCGGGCCAGCGAGCGGGATTTCTTCCGCTGGATTTGACCCACCATATGCCAGTGCAGTTCCCCCGAATCCGCCCGCCGTGAAGCCCCTTGCAATCGCGCGAGTTCGGCCAGCTTCGCCGACGCTTCTTGCTCGCGCGATTCGCCAACCGACCGACAACCCAATCGGTACAAAATCGCAACATCGGTTGCTGGAAAGAATTTCGTAATCGGCAGCAGTTCAATTTCGCCGACATTGCGTCCCGCCGCTTGCGCAGCGAGCGCAAGTCGCGATCGCACAGTCGCCAAGGCATGCGTCAATTCCGATTCGCGGTTTCCTCCGTCTCCAGGGGCCGGTGTCTCGCCCGCCATGGCGGTCACTCCATCCAGACCAGCGACGCCAGACGCCCGGTCGGCGCACCCCGACGATGACTGAACAAAGATCGATCGGCCACTGTGCAACGCGGATCGATGTCGATCGACGCGACACCCAAATCCCGGAGTTGGCAGGCGATTCCGGCCCGAAGGTCGAGTCCTGGAGTTCCGGCGGCGGTGGTGGTGCGGCTACCCGGCAACGCGGCCTCGACCTCGTCGGCCATGTCCGCGGGCACTTCGTAGTTGCGACCGCTAACCGCCGGGCCGAGCAGAGCCGAGATGTCGCCGGCCTGCGCGCCCCGGGCCAGCATCGCCTCCACCGCGCGAGCCACCACACCCCGCTGGGCGCCGACGCGACCGGCATGGACCGCCGCGGCCACACCGGCGCGCGCGTCGGCCATCAACACCGGCACGCAGTCGGCCGTGACCACCGCCAGCGCCAGTCGGGGTGTGCTGGTCACAAGTGCGTCGGTGTCGTCGACCGCGCCCTCGCGCGGCTCGTCGACCACCTCGACCCGATCACCGTGGACCTGGTTCATCCACACCACCCGGTCAGCACCGAGGCCAACGGCGACGGCCAGCCGGGCGCGGTTAGCGGCCACCGCAGCCGGGTCGTCACCGACGTGGTCGCCAAGGTTGAAAGTATCGAACGGCGGTACCGAGACACCGCCTGCTCGCGTGGTGGTAACTCGCCGGATCCGAATGCTCACATGACCAGTATCGGAGATCCCAGAAAAATTCTGGTCGGCCAGCTGGCCGCGACGCCCGGCGATGGTCGGCGTGTGCCGCACAGTCTCAGCGGCGCATGAATGGCGGCACATCGACGTCGTCGTCGTCGCCGCCAATGCTCAAGGTCGCGCCGTTGGTGTGCAACGGCACACTGACGGCGTCGACCGGCTCGAACAGCGTCGAGGTGAGCCTGCCCGCCTTCGCCGACTCGATTCTGTGGGCGCCGGCTTTTTCCCCGGCAGCGCCGCCGACGACGGGCTTGCGGCCGGCACCGCCGGCATCGAAGCCCGCCGCGATCACGGTGACGCGCACCTCGTCTCCCAGCGAGTCGTCGATGACGGTGCCGAAAATGATGTTGGCGTCCTGATGGGCGGCATCCTGGACCAGCGAGGCCGCCTCGTTGATCTCGAACAGACCCAGGTCGCTGCCGCCGGCGATCGACATCAGCACACCCTGGGCGCCCTCCATTGACGCTTCCAGCAGCGGTGAGTTGATGGCGATCTCGGCGGCTTTGAGCGCACGTCCGTCGCCCCGGGCCGAGCCGATACCCATCAGCGCGGTGCCTGCGCCGGACATGATGCCCTTGACGTCGGCGAAGTCGACGTTGATCAGCCCCGGAGTAGTGATCAGGTCGGTGATGCCCTGCACGCCGTTGAGCAGCACCTCGTCGGCGCTGCGGAACGCATCCATCAGGGATACCGCGGCATCCCCCATCTGCAGCAACCGGTCGTTGGGAATCACGATGAGGGTGTCGCAGCTCTCCCGCAGCGAGGCGATACCGTTTTCGGCCTGATTGCTGCGCCGCTTACCTTCGAACGAGAACGGCCGGGTGACCACACCGACGGTCAAGGCTCCCATTTTGCGGGCGATGCTGGCAACGACGGGCGCCCCGCCGGTCCCGGTTCCGCCCCCTTCGCCGGCGGTGACGAACACCATGTCCGCCCCGCGCAGCAGTTCTTCGATCTCCTCTTTGGCGTCGTCGGCGGCCTTGCGCCCGACCTCGGGGTCTGCGCCTGCGCCCAGCCCGCGGGTGGAATCGCGGCCGACGTCGAGCTTGACGTCGGCATCGCTCATCAACAACGCCTGCGCGTCGGTGTTGATCGCGATGAACTCCACGCCCTTGAGGCCCTGCTCGATCATCCGGTTGACGGCGTTGACGCCACCGCCACCGATGCCGACAACCTTGATGACGGCCAGGTAATTGTGTGGGGGGGTCATCATTCCGTCTTCCTCCCTGGTGGGACTTGGCTCCAACTGTATGAACTCGGGATCCTGGCAAACCCTCAACCTCAACTATAGGATGAGAGTTATGTCAAGTAGTTCCGCGCAAACAGAACGGTATGGGCACGAGGCGCGCCAACCTCGCAGGCGCGCCGAAGCGCGGTCGGCAAATTTTGGTCGATTTTTGCCTCGAACGTGCGGCTGGCGTCGACACTCGGCGCCTCTCGAGGTGGGATCGCGGTCCGGCGGCACGCTCGGGCCCTGCGCGAGTTGCTATTTCACAGTCGGCAGATCGGGGCTGGAAACGTCGTAGGTCCGCCCCGGCTGGGTCAGCAGCGCTGCCAGCTTTTCGGCCTTCTCGTCGGCACGGTCGGTGGTACCCCAGATCACCACGCGCCCATCGCCCAGCGTGAGGGTGATCGAGGCCACCGATGGGGCGGCGATGCGGCCCACCTGACCTAAGACTTCGGGACGCAGCGCGATCAGTACCTGCAGCGCCGCCTTGGTCGCCGGGTCAGTTGGCCCGGGATTCGCGACATCGATATAAGGCAATGCCGGCGGCGGCGGAGCGGTTGCGAAGTCGACACCGTCGCGGTCGAACAGGTGCGGGCCGTCGGGAAAATCCTTGACCACCAACGGGACGCGCTCGACGACGGTGATCCGCAACGCCGACGGGTATTGGCGTTGCACCCGCGCGCTGGCCACCCGCCGGATCGCCGCCACCCGGTCGGCGACCTGGTTGGTGTTGATCTGCAGCAACGGCGTGCCCGGCTGAACCCCCGCCGCGACGAGGACCTCATCACGGGTGACCGCCCCGATTCCGGTGACCACAATGTTGCGCGCCGACATCGCCGGCGTGAAATAGAGGACCAGCCCCAGCCCTATCCCGACGATGGCCAACACCACCGACGCGAGCAGCATTTTCAAACCCCGAACAACGCCTCGCGCAACGGGTTCTGGCTGGCTGACGACGCGCCCGCCGGCCCGGCGTTTGGCCTCACGGCGCGCTTGCTCGATCGCGGTCGCGCGAGCCTGCACGGCCCGCCGCTCGGCACGTTCCCGGCGGGCGCGCCGGCGTGGCCCTTCGACTTCGGCTTCATCCGCCTGCGTTTGGTCGTCTTGCGCGTCCTGGGCGTCTTGGGGATTTTGGGGATTTTGGGGATTTTGGGAATTCAAGCGCAGCGGTTCGGTGATCGCAGTGTCGGCGGCATCTCCCGCCACCCCGTCGGCTCCCGAGTCGGCCACCAGGCCGGTCGGTGCAGCGTCGTCTGGCTCGGTCATCGCAATACGCCCGGCCGCCCTGGCGCGCTGCGGTTGGCCCGCACCCGCAGCGCGGTCACGATCTCCGGCCCCAACAAGGTCACATCGCCCGCGCCCATCGTGACGATAACGTCGCCCGGACCAGCGGCGGCGGCCACCGCCTCGGCGACCGCCGAGAAGTCCAGGAGGTAGCGCACCGGCACGCTGACGTGCTCAGCGACGCTGGCCCCGCTCACACCGGCGAGCGGTTGTTCGCGTGCACCATAGACGTCCAGGACGAACACCTCGTCGGCGGCATCCAGCGCACGACCGAATTCGGCAGCGAAAGCCTTTGTCCGCGAATATAAATGAGGCTGGAACACCACGAGGGAACGTCCGTTGCCGCTTTGCTCGAGGACGGTGCGGACCGCCGCCAGCGTCGCGCTGATCTCGGTCGGGTGATGGGCGTAGTCGTCGAACACCCGCACCGGTGAGTTCGGGGCCTTGCCGACTCCCTTACCGACTAGCGCCGTCCCGACCAGTTCAAATCGACGTCGCACTCCCTCAAACCCGGCCAGCCCGTCGAGCACCGCATCGGCGCTGGCGCCGACCTCGATCGCGGCCAGCAGTGCGCCCAGCGCATTGAGCGCCATGTGTCGGCCGGGCAGCGACAGTCGCATCACCCGTTGATGAGCTTCGCCGGCCAACTGAATGTGCGCGACCGCCTCGGTGCCCTGTTGCTCCCATGCCACCAGCGTGCCGGCCTGGGGGTACCGCCCGCTTGCGAGGGAGGTGTCGCTCGGCCGGTCGGGTGAAGACCCGTATCGCAGCACTCGAATCCCCAGCTCGGCGGTGCGCTGGGCCAGTGCAGCCGCCCCGGGGTCGTCGGTGCACACCACCAGCGCTCCACCGGGGGCAAGTCGCTCCACGAACGAGTCGAACACCCCGACATAGGCATCGGCACTGCCGTAGAAGTCCAGGTGATCGGACTCGATGTTGGTGACCACAGCGACGTTGGGCGTGTATTCCAGTAGCGAGCCGTCGCTTTCGTCGGCCTCGGCGACAAAGCAGTTGCCGCTGCCGTGGTGGGCGTTGGTGCCGGCCTCCCCTAGCTCCCCGCCGACCGCGAAGGACGGATCGCACCCACAGTGCTGCAGGGCCACGATCAGCATTGATGTCGTCGTGGTCTTGCCGTGCGTGCCGGTGACCATCAACGTGGTGCGCCCCTCCATCAGCATGGCCAGCACGGCCGGCCGCAACACCACCGGAATCCCGCGACGCCGGGCTTCGACGAGCTCGGGGTTGGTCTTGGGGATCGCGGCGTGGGTGGTGATGACGGCGGTGGCGCCGCCCGTCAGCAGATCCAGCGACGATGCGTCGTGTCCGATGCGGATCAGCGCGCCGCGGGCGCGCAACGCGTGGATACCGCGCGATTCTTTGGCGTCTGATCCGGATACCAGCGCGCCCCGGTCCAGCAGGATGCGCGCCACACCCGACATCCCAGCTCCGCCGATGCCCACCATATGCACTCGCTGCAGCTCGGGCGGCAACTGCTCGGTGCTCACCGTCGACCCCCGCCCGCCGGCCCGCGATCGCGAACCCGCCGGCTTTCCCGTGCGGTGTCCAGCGCGGCCTGGGCCACTTGGCGCGCCGCATCCCGATGTCCCACCCGTGCCGCGGCCGCGGTCATCGCCGCCAGCCGCGGCGGGTCGGTCAGCAGGCCGGCCACCTGCTGGGCGACCAGACCCGGCGTCAGGGCGCTGTCGGCGACCAGCATGCCACCACCGCCGTTGACCACCGGCAACGCGTTGAGTCGCTGCTCGCCGTTGCCGATCGGCAGCGGGACGTAGATGGCCGGCAGGCCGACGGCGGACACTTCGGCAACTGTCATCGCTCCCGAGCGGCAGATCACCAGGTCGGCGGCGGCGTAGGCCAGGTCCATCCGGTCGAGATAGGGCACCGCCACATAGGGCGGGTCGCCCGGCTCGGGTGTGCGCAGCTCGAGGGCGTTCTTGGGTCCGTGGGCGTGCAGCACAGCCACACCGGCGGCGGCCAAGTCGGCGGCCGCACCGGAGACGGCCCGGTTGAGTGAGACGGCGCCCTGCGAACCGCCGAACACCAACAACACCTTCGCGTCATCGGCGAAGCCGAAGCGCGACCGCGCTTCGGCTCGTAACGCCGCGCGATCCAGCACGGTGATGGCCGCCCGGACCGGTACCCCGACCACCTCGGCGCGCCGCAACCCGGAATCCGGTACCGCGGAGAGGATCCGGTCCGCGGTGCGGGCACCTACTCGATTCGCCAGCCCCGCGCTGGCGTTGGCTTCGTGGATCACCACCGGGATACGACGCCGAAGACCGAGGACACCGCGAGCGGCAAGGTAGGCCGGCAGTGCAACGTACCCGCCGAAACCGATGACGACATCGGCGTCGACAACGTCGAGCACAGCCCGTGTCTCCCGGACGGCACGCCACACCCGCCGCGGCAGCCGGGCCAGGTCACCGCTGGGCTTGCGAGGCAATGGCACCGGGGTGATCAGCTCGAGGTGGTAGCCGCGTTCGGGCACCAGCCTGGTCTCCAGCCCGCGCCGGGTGCCCAAGACGGTGATCCGGACCTGCGGATCCAGCGCGCTGAGCGCGTCGGCGACGGCCATCGCGGGCTCCACATGGCCGGCGGTACCACCGCCGGCGAGCACGACCGACAATGGATCAAGAGACGACGAAGCGGCACCGGCGGGCGAGGGCCTTACCCCCTGCCCGCCGGCCGGCTCGCTGATCGTGTCGTTCACCCGTGACGCTGACCTTCCAATGCGCGGGTGCGCCGTGTCTGACGCTGGCCGGCGCCCTGACTGGCATAGCGCTGGCCAGATCCATGATGCCTTGAGCGGTGCGCCGGCCGATCAGCTGTTCGGGCGAACGCAGGCCGCAAGGGCGGTTCGGGGTTTCGGGAGGCCTTCCGGGCGGGCCCCTTCGATTTCGCGTTGTCCGACGGCGGGCGAGCCTGCTTGCGGTCGCGGAACGCCTCGATGCGGCTCGGCTGATACGGCTCGGGCGGCGGCAGCCGCAGCAGCCGGTTCACCTTGTCGTCGCGCCCGGCCCGCAGCGTGGCCACCGCCTCCGGTTCATGGCGGGCCGCGTTGGCCATAATTCCTATCATGAAAAGTGTTGCAGCCGTAGATGTTCCGCCGGCAGAGATGAGCGGCAGCTGCAGGCCCGTGACCGGCAGAATCCCGATCACATAGCCGATGTTGATAAACGCCTGCCCCAACACCCACATCGTTGTGGTGGCGGTCAGCAGCCGCAGGAACGGGTCGGCCGAGCGGCGCGCGATCCGCATCCCGGTGTAGGCAAACAACCCGAAGAGCGCCAGCAGCCCGAACGCGCCGACAAAGCCGAGTTCCTCGCCGATGATCGCGAAGATGAAGTCGTTGTGCGCGTTGGGCAGATAGTTCCACTTGGCGACGCCCTGGCCCAGGCCGTCGCCGAAGATGCCGCCGTGGGCCAGCGCGAATTTTGCCTGCCGGGCCTGGTAACCGGTGTCCTGAGGGTCGTTCTCGGGGTCCAGCCAGGACCGCACCCGGTCTGACCGATAACCCGCCGACATCGCCAAGATCGCGCCCGCAACGAACACCGCGAGCAGCGACGCACCGAAGACGCGCAGCGGCAGCCCGCCGTACCACAACAGGGCCAGCAGGATGATGCCCAGCGACACCGTCTGCCCGAGGTCGGGCTGGGCCACAATCAGCGCCAGCGCGATGACCGCGGCCGGCACCAACGGGATCAGCATCTCTCGCAACGAGGCTCGTTCCATTCGTCGGGCCGCCAAAAGATGCGCACCCCAAATGGCGAACGCGATCTTCGCCAGCTCGGACGGCTGCATCGAAAAGCCGGCGACCACGAACCACTTGCGAGAGCCGTTGGCTAGATTGCCGATTCCTGGAACCAGCACCAGCACCAGCAGAATAATGGTGATTACATAAGTGGAGAAGGCGATACGCCGGATGAACCGCACCGACATCCGCAACGCGGCATAGGCGCCAACCAGGCCCACGACCGTCCACAACACCTGCTTGCCGAAAATCACCCACGCCGACCCGTCGGCGCCATAGGAGCGCACCCCGGAGGCCGACAGCACCATGATCAGGCCCAGCGTCGTCAGCAATCCGGCAACGGCGATGATCAGGTGAAACGAGGTCATGGGCCGGCCCAGCCAGGCGGTGAACCGGGTGCGTGCACCGCTCTCTTCCATCTTTGCCTGGGGTTTTGCGGCTGCGGGGGCTTTCCTGCTTTCAGGCCTGTTCTCAGGGGCCGCCTCAGGCGCCTTGCTCTCGGGCGCCTTGCTCTCAGACTTGTCCGCGGTTTCAGCAGCACCGGCCACGTCCACCCCGGCCTGCTCGCCGGCCTGCCCGCTGGCCTGCGCGTTTTGTCTCTTACCCCGGCGTAGCCGCCGGGTCAGTGCGTTAGCCACACCCGCCTACCGAAGCGCTGCGCGTACGGCGGCCGCGAATGCGTCGCCACGGTCGGCGTAGCCGGTGAACTGGTCAAACGACGCCCCGGCCGGTGCCAGCAGCACCGTGTCGCCGGGCTTTGCCAAGTCACGGGCGGCAGCCACCACCGCGGTCATCACGCGGGTGCCGAGACTGTCCCCCGCACTATCAACTTTTGTCACTCCAGTACCAGGAACCACAGCAGTCGCATACATATCAGCATCCTCGCCTGTCACAACCTGGACGATGGGGACATCGGGCGCGTGTCGCGATAACGCCTCGGCAACCTCTTGGCGATCTCGGCCGATAAGCACAGCACCGACCAGCCTGGACGCGATTCTGGCAACCTCCGCATCGACGGATGCGCCTTTGAGCAAACCACCGGCCACCCAGACAACCCGCGGATAAGCCATTATCGACGCCTCGGCGGCGTGCGCGTTGGTGGCCTTGGAGTCGTCGACGTACCTGATTCCGTCGGCCACCGCCACGACCTCCGCACGATGCCGGCCTACCTGGAACGTCGCGACAGCGTCCGCGATCGCAGCGGCGGGCACATCGACGCAGCGGGCCAGCGCCGCCGCGGCCAGCGCGTCGAGCACTCCGACCGGGCCCGGCACCGGTATGGACGCGACCGGCAGCAACGACAGGTCGTCGGCAAACGCGCGGTCGACAAGCTGCCCGTCGCGCACGCCGAGTTCGCCCGCGGCCGGTTCGCCGAGCCGGAAACCGACCCGCACCGGCGCCGGGGCGGTGTCCAGCAACGCAGCCGCCCGGCTGTCGTCCAACCCGACCACCGCCACCCGGCCATTGAGCACCCGGGCCTTCGCTGCGGTGTACTCGGTCATCGTGGAATGCCAATCCAGGTGGTCTTCGGCGATGTTGAGCACCACGCCCGCCTCGGGCCGTAGCGACGGCGCCCAGTGCAGCTGAAAACTGGACAGCTCCACGGCCAGCAGGTCGGCGGCCTCATCCAGCACGTCCAGCACAGGGCTGCCGATGTTGCCGCACAGCAGACTGCGCCGACCCCCGGCCGTCAGCATGGCCTGCAGCATCGACGTCGTCGTGGTCTTGCCGTTTGTGCCGGTCACGACCAGCCAGCGGCGCGGCGGCCCATAATGGCCCGCCGCGTCCAGTCGCCAGGCCAACTCCACATCACCCCAGATCGGCACGCTCGCCGCCGCGGCTGCGGCCAAAACCGGCGTCGACGGCTGGAAACCGGGACTGGTGACCACCAGCGCCCATCTTTTTTCGGGCTCGGCCAGCCGCTGAACCGCTGCCGACGGATCCACGATCGCGACTCCGCTCTCGGCGTAAGGGCGCAGCATGGCCGGATCGTCGTCGCACAGGGTCGGCTCGGCACCGAACCGGGTCAGCGCTGCCAGAATTGCCCGGCCGGTCACTCGAGCTCCGGTTACCAGTACGGGCGCACCCGCCACCAAGGGACCGAGCACGTCAGGCGCCGACCGTGGCCAGCCACTCACCGTAGAACAGGGCCACTCCCAGACCACAGGTGATCGCCGTGAGCAGCCAGAAGCGGATGATCACGGTCGTTTCAGCCCACCCACTCAATTCGAAATGGTGGTGAAACGGAGCCATCCGGAACACCCGGCGCCCAGTGGTGCGGAAGGCCAGGATCTGCACCACCACCGAGCTGACCTCGGCGACGAACAGCGAACCCAGCACCACGGCGAGGATTTCGGTACGGCTGGTGACCGACAAACCCGCGATGATGCCGCCCAGCGCCAGAGAGCCGGTGTCACCCATGAAGATCTTGGCCGGCGCGGCATTCCACCACAAAAAGCCGATGCACGCTCCCGCGGTGGCCGCCGCGATGAGCGCCAGGTCCAGCGGGTCGCGCACGTTGTAGCAGCCCAGGCCTGGCGTGGTGACGCACGCGTTGCGGTACTGCCAGAAGGTGATCAACACGTAGGCACCGGTGACCATCGCCATGCTGCCGGCGGCCAGCCCGTCCAGGCCGTCGGTGAAGTTGACCGCGTTGGACCAGGCGCTGACGATGACCACGCAGAACAGCACGAACAGCGCTGGTGCCAGTGTCACGGTGGCGATCTCACGCACGTAGGACAGATCCGGGCTGGCCGGTGTCACGCCGTTGGCGTTGTGGAACTGCAACACCAGCACGCCGAACAGCACCGCGGTGCTGATCTGCCCGACCGTCTTGGCCGTCTTGTTCAACCCCAAATTGCGCGACCTGCGGATCTTGATCAGGTCATCGAGGAATCCGACGGCTCCCAACATGGTGGCCAGACCCAGTACCAATAGGCCCGACGCGGATATCCCTTCACCGTCGAACGCCAACCCGGCTAGGTGGGTGCCCAGGTAGCCCGCCCAGATGCCGGCCAGAATCGCCACGCCACCCATCGACGGCGTTCCGCGTTTGCTGTGGTGGCTGGGCGGGCCGTCCTCGCGGATCTGGTGGCCGAATCCCTGCCTGTTGAACAGCCTGATCAGCGCGGGGGTCAACAGGATGGACACGGTCAGCGCGATGGCGACAGCGATGAGGATCTGTCTCATGGGCGGGTTCTGTCGGCCGTGCCCTCGGACGCCAGGACGTCGGCCAATCTCCCCAGCCCGACCGAGTTCGACGCCTTGACCAAGACCACATCGCCGGGTTGCAGTTCGGCCCGCAACAATGCCAGGGCGGCGTCGCCGTCGGCCACGTTGACGGCCCCGTCATCGGAATCAGCGCCCCACGAGCCCCACGCCCCTTCCAAGACCGCTCCGTGGTGCATGGCGCTCATCGACCTCCCAATTCCCACGACAACGAGTCGAGACACATCTAAGCGCACGGCCAGCCGGCCAATGCGATCGTGCTCGGTTATCGCGTCCTGACCGAGCTCGGCCATCTCGCCCAGCACCGCCCAGCTGCGGCGGATGCGCGAACCCTGGTCCACTCCGCCGTGGGCGATCCAGGCGAGCGCCTGCAGCCCGGCGCGCATCGAATCGGGATTGGCGTTGTAGGCGTCGTCGATCACCGTGACCCCGTCGGCGCGAGTGGTCACCTGCATCCGGTGCCGCGACACCGGCCCCGTTGCGGCCAGCGCGGCTGCCACCTGTTCGACGGTGGCTCCGCATTCCAGCGCGACCGCACCCGCACACAGCGCATTGGTGACCTGGTGATCGCCGTATACGCCGAGCTGGACCTCGGCTTGAGTTGTTCCGGAGGCATCGCGCTTATGCATCGTGAACCGCGGCCTGGCCAATTCGTCCAGCGACACTGCTGAGGCCCAGACGTCCGGGGCGGTTGGGGGCCCCGAGTCGGTGCGGCTAACCCGAACCACCCGGGCCGCGGTTACCTCGGCCATCGCCGCCACCGCCGGGTCGTCGACGTTGAGTATGACCACTCCCGATTGTGGAACCGCCTGCGGCAGTTCAGCTTTGGTCCTGGCAATGGCATCTCGGGAGCCGAACTCACCCAGGTGCGCGGTGCCGACGTTGAGGACCACCCCAACCGCCGGAGGGGCGATCGCGGCCAGCGCGGCGATGTTGCCGGGATGGCGAGCCGACATCTCCAGAATCAAGTAGTCGGTGCGCCGCGTCGCGCGCAACACCGTCCAGGGATGACCCAGCTCGTTGTTGAAGGATCCGGGCGGGGCAACGACCTCACCCAGCGGGTCGAGCACGGCGGCCACCAAGTCCTTGGTCGACGTCTTTCCCGAGGAGCCGGTGATCCCGACGATGATCAGCCCGCCGGCCACCAGTTCCGCGGCCACCGCCTTGGCCAGCTTGGCCAGCGCAGCAAGCACCGCCGCGCCCGACCCGTCGGCGTCATGCTCGAGCACTCCGGCCACCCCGTGCTGGGCTCGGCCGGCCCGCGGTTGCGGCGAGACCAGGATCGCGGGAACTCCGACCGCCCGGGCCGCCAGCACAGCCACCGCGCCGGTTGCTACCGCCGAGGCCGCGTGGTCATGCCCGTCGGAGCGGGCCCCCGGCAGCGCCAGAAACAGCCCGCCAGGGCCCACCGCCCGCGAGTCGAATTCGACGGTCCCGGTGACGTGAAGTTCTGCGGCGGCTGCCGGTGAGATGTCGGCCAGCGTGCCACCCACGATCTCCGCGATCTGGGCGACGGTCAGGTCGATCATCGGGGCGCCTTTCCAGCCCCTCGGGGCTCCTCCCCAGGCCCTAAGGCCTCTAGCGCCCGAGCCAGCTCCACCCGATCGTCGAACGGGCGGGTTTCGCTCGCGCCGCGCTGACCCGTCTCATGACCCTTACCGGCGACCAGCACCACGTCACCCGGGCCTGCCCAGCGGACGGCGTACCCGATCGCCGCTCGCCGGTCGTCGATCTCGACGACCTGCGCGCCACCGCCGCCTTCGGCCGCCCCAGCCAGGATCTCCCGGCGGATCGCCGCGGGGTCCTCACCGCGCGGGTTGTCGTCGGTGACGACCACCAAATCGGCCAGCTCGGCTGCGATCTCGCCCATCGGTGCCCGCTTGCCCGGATCGCGCTCGCCGCCGGCGCCGAACACCACCGCAAGCCGACGGTCCGGCTGCAGCAGGGTGGTCAGCACCGCCCGCAACGCTCCCGGCTTGTGGGCGTAGTCGACCAGCGCAAGAAAATCCTGACCGCAGTCGATCTCTTCCATTCGTCCGGGGACCCGGGTTTCCCGAATTCCCTGCGCTGCCTGGTCCGGGGAGACGCCGACTGCGTCGAGAATTGCCAGTGCGACAAGACAATTGGCGACGTTGTAGTCGCCTGGGAGCCGGATGCCCACCCGGTGCTGCACCCCGTCGGGACCGACGACGGTGAATTCGCCCCCGCGAGCGGGTGGTCCCCCCAGTCCCCCGGCAGTCAGTGGCCCAATGTCCATGGCGCGCCAATGGGCGGGTCGGCCTTGGGCACTGACGGTGATCGCGTCGCCGGCCCGGGCTGCCATCGTGCGCCCGGCGTCGTCGTCGACGCAGATCACGACGGTGCGGGCACGCAGCGACGAATCCGGGTCGAACAGCAGTGCCTTGGCATCGAAGTAGTCGGCCATCGTTGGGTGGAAGTCCAGGTGGTCGCGGGACAGGTTGGTGAAACCGCCCACCGCGAATCGGGTGCCGTCCACCCGACCCAGTGTCAGCGCGTGGCTGGACACCTCCATCACCACGGTGTCGACACCGCGTTCGGCCATGGCCGCGAGCAGTGCCTGCAGCGCGGGAGCCTCCGGAGTGGTCAGTGCGCTGGGGATGTCGGCCCCGTCGATGCGGATGCCGATGGTGCCGATCAGCCCGACGGTGCGCCCGCCGGCCCGTAGACCGGATTCGACCATATATGTCGTGGTGGTCTTGCCGGACGTTCCGGTGATCCCGACAACCGTCATCCGGTCGGACGGGTTTCCGTACACCGTGGCGGCCAGACCGCCGAGCACGCTGCGGGGCGCGGGATGCACCAGTACCGGCACTCTGCTGGTGCCGAACTCGGCTCCGGAACCAGCCAAGTCGGCCATTTCGGTGACCCCGGCGGTGTCGGTGAGCACCGCGACGGCACCGCGTTCGATCGCCTCGCCGGCATATCGGGCGCCGTGCGTGGCCGAGCCGGTCAGCGCGGCGAACAAGTCACCGGGCCGCACGTCCTGGGCATGCAACGTCACACCGGTCACCCGCAGGTCCGGGACAGCGGAACCGTGGTCTGGGCTGCCGGCCATCACCGCGCCGACCTGAGCCGCGAGCGCGGGCAGCCGCACGTCCGTACCAGCGCTGCGGCTGGGACGGGAACTGGGCCCAGCGGGCACCGGCACCACCCTCTACACCTCCGTCCGACGCTGCGTGATCCTCATGATCAGCCATGACACCCTATCGAGACATCCGCCGGCCACGCGGTGTTGTCGTGGTTCCCAGCCGCACAGCTGGGTCGGCGCATCCTCACCGCCGCGCTTGCGGCGCAGGTGGCACGTTCGCTTAGGTGGCCTGCAAGGTTAGCGGCGGCCCCGGATCAGGTGACAGCGGCACGTTCTCACGCTGCATCAGCCAGCTGGCGATGTTGTGGAAAAGCGGGGCCGCCGAGTGCCCCGGCGTGCCGTCCGCGTTGCGCCCCGGGTTGTCCATCATGATTCCGATGACGTAGCGGGGATTCTCGGCGGTGGCCATCCCGGCGAAGGTGATCCAGTAGACGTCGTCGAAGTAGCAGCCACATGCGGGGTTGATCTCTTGGGCGGTCCCGGTCTTGCCGGCCATCTGGTATCCCGGCACCGCGGCCGCAGGCCCAGTGCCCTGCTGATAACCCATCGGGTCGCTTTGCACGACAGCCCGCAACATCTGCCGCACGGTTTGGGCGGTCTGCGGCGACACCACCCGAATACCTTCCGGACGCGGTTCTTCGGTCCTGGTGCCGTCGGGTGAAATGGTGGCCTTGAGGATCCGCGGCGGTATTCGCAGTCCGTCGTTTGCGATGGCCTGGTACATGCCCGTCATCTGCAGCAGAGTCATCGAAAGACCTTGCCCGATAGGAAGGTTCGAGAAGGTGCTGCCCGACCATTGATCGATCGGCGGCACCAGCCCGGCGCTCTCACCGGGCAGCCCGACGTTGCTGCGCTGACCCAGCCCGAACTTGCGGACCATGTCGTAATAACGCTGCGGGCCGACGCGCTGCGCCAGCATCAGCGTTCCGACGTTTGACGATTTTCCGAACACACCGGTGGTGGTGTAGGGCATCACGGCGTGGTCCCACGCGTCATGGATGGTGACGCCGCCCATCTGGATGGCGCCGGGTACCTGCAACACCTCGTCGGGGTTGCTGAGCCCGTATTCGATGACTGAGGACGCGGTGATCACCTTGTTCACCGAGCCCGGCTCGAAGGGTGAGGACACCACCAGGTTGCCCAGCTGTTTGTCGCCCTGGCGTCCGATGTCTTGGGACGGGTCGAAGGTGTTGTCGTTGGCCATGGCCAGCACTTCGCCGGTTTTGGCGTCGAGGACGACGGCCGAGGCGTTGCGGGCCCCGGACAGGTTCTTTGCCTGCTGGACCTGTTGCTGCACGTAGAACTGGATGTCGTCGTCGATGGTCAGCTGGACGGTCGAGCCGTTGACCGCGCGGTGTCGGTTGCGGTTGCTGCCGGGGATAGCCACACCGTCGGACCCGCGGTCATAAGTGACTGCGCCGTCGGTTCCCGACAGCATCGCGTCCATGGACTCCTCGAGCCCCAGCAGCCCGTGACCGTCCCAGTCGATGCCGCCGATGACATTGGCCGCCAGCGATCCGCCCGGATACTGGCGCAGATCCTGCCGCTCAGAGCCGACCTCGGGATACTTTTCGGAGATTGCGCTTGCTATCGCGGGGTCGACGGCACGCGCGAGATAGACAAAGTTGTCGTCGCTTTGCAGCTTCTTCAACACGGTCTGGAAGTCCGGTTTGTTGTGCAGCTGGCCCGCGACGTCCTTGGCGATGTCCCGGAACCGTTGCTGCGGATCAGGAGCGGCCTGGTTCTTCTTTTTGGCCTCCTCCAATTGCTGGCGGATCCGCTTGGGCTGAAACGTCAAAGCGCGTGATTCGGTGGTAAACGCGAGTTGCTCGTTGTTGCGGTCGACGATGCTGCCGCGGACCGCTTTTTGGACGTCGGTCACCTTGAGCTGCCCGGCCGCCTGGGCGCGCAGGGCCGAGGCATTCGTTATCTGCAGATCGAACAACTGCGCCGCTGCCAATGCCATCAGCACGAAGATGACTGCGTTGCCGGCTCGATGCCGGAACAGGTATGACGCGCCGCGCGTCCCCACTTCCACAATCTGGCGGGTACGCCGCTCACGCGCTGAGCGGCCCACTGCGTCTGCCCCCGCGGCTGGGCGAGATTTCTTGGTTTCCTTGGCTTTCCGGCTCTTCGGTTCCTGCAGGCTTTTGGCTTTCTTCGCCCATTCTTCGCGCCTCGGTTGCCGAAGCTCCTTGGCCTCCCGCGGGTTACGTGGACCACGCGTCGGTCGCATCGACTGCGACCGGCGCGTCCGCCCAGACTCGGCGCGGCTCATCTGATAGCACCGGGCGCCGTGGCAGTGGCGGGCCCGAGCGGTTCGCCGTTAGCCGGTTGCGGTTGCGGCACCGGGGCGAGCACCGGCGCCCCGGGGATCACCGGAACAACAGCTTGCGGGGCCTGGGGCGCCATCCCCCGTGGCACCGGAACGGGCACTTCCGCGAGTAATGGCACGGGCACTTGGGCCGGCACTGGAACGGGCAGTCCGCCCACCGGAATCGGCACTTCGGCGGGCACCGGGGCGGTCAGCGGGCCCGCCGGAGCAGGTAGCCCCGGAATCGGCATTGTTCCGGGGACCGGTCCGGCGACCTGCCCATTGGGCATGCCAGGCAGTTGGGGATTGCTCTGCGGCAGGTGCTGGCCGCCCATCGTCGTCGAGCCGTCCGGAGCGCGCAACAGCGCTTCGGGCCCAGACCTGGCAGGTGCCTGCGGGGCACCGGGTCCCGGTTGCAGCCGAACCGAGACCTCCGGGGGGAGCGCCGGCGGTTTCGGGGGCGGCGGCGGACCATCGTCGAGCTTGGCGTTCAGCGGCGGCGGTGGAACGCCGTCGGCCGGCTTGGGTGCGCCGACGACGACCCAGTTACCGGTCGGGTCCTGGACCAGGTGTGCGGTGTCCCTGGTTGGGATCATCCCGTGCTTGCGGGCCGCTTCGGCCAGGGCGGGGGCCGACTCCGCCTCGCGCACATCGCGTTCCAGCGCTTCCTTCTGCTGCTGCAGCATCCGGTTCTTCTCGCGGGCGTGGCTGAGTTGGTACGAACGCTCGGCGGAGGCAGTGGACAGCCACAATGTGAGACCGAGCCCGAGACCGAGCGAACCGATAACCAGAACGACAAACGGAACTTTGTTCGCCAGCGTCCGGGGCCGCAGATCAATCGATGCCAGCCGAGCGGCCATCCGCTCAGTCAATCGAAGCCGGACGGCCCTGGGCGCTTTAGCTTTCCGCGCCCTGGCGCGCGCCTTGGCCTGGTTCCGGCTCTTGGGCCGGGCGGACCGCTCGACCGGCCGGGCAATTGGGCTGGTCTGCGGTCCAGACTTCGGTGCCCGGGCCTCGCGGACAGGCGCGGAGGCCTGTCCCGGTCGGGTGCGGCGCGACGACACGGAATCAGCGGTTGTTGTGCGCCTGCCCTTCCGGGCAGAACCGTCGCGTCCGCCCCGACGCTGGATGCCGTTGCCTCGTTTCGGCGTCACGGGCTTGGCCTTCATGAGTCGCCCTTCTCGGTCGGCTGAAGCTGTGGTTCCACCCGTTGCAAAGCCCGCAATCGCACCGCGGTGCTGCGAGGATTGCGTTCGGTCTCGGCCGCATCCGCGCGCTCAGCACCGCGCGTCAACGACCGGAATCGCGGCTCGTGGCCGGGAAGTTCGACCGGAAGACCTTCCGGTGTGCGAGAGACAACCGCGTCCGCGAACACACGTTTGACGATCCGGTCCTCCAGCGACTGGTAGGCCAACACCACGATGCGCCCGGCGACGGCGAGCGCGTCCAACGCGGCGGGAACAGCGTCGCGCAGCACGGTCAGCTCGTCGTTGACCGCGATTCGCAGCGCCTGGAACGTGCGCTTAGCCGGGTGCCCGCCGGTGCGCCGAGCCGGAGCGGGAATCGCCTGGTACAGCAGCTCGACCAGCTCGGCGGTCGAAGTGAACGGGCGCTGCGCCCGCCTACGGACGATATGCGCGGCGATGCGCCGCGCGAACCGCTCTTCGCCATACCGGCGGAAGATATCGGCCAACGCGGCCGCGTCGTAGTTGTTGACGATGTCGGCCGCGGTAAGCGGTGCGGACCGGTCCATGCGCATGTCCAACGGTGCGTCCTGCGCGTAGGCGAAGCCCCGCTCGGCGCGGTCGAGCTGCATGGACGAGACGCCAAGATCGAATAGCACGCCGTCCACCGATTCCACTGCGGCATAACCGGACTCTGCCAGCGCTTCGGAGAGACCGTCATACCGCGTGTGTACAAGCCTGATTCGGTCGGCGAATCGAGCGAGCCGAGTCTCGGCGATATCCAGGGCACTTGCGTCGCGGTCGAGCCCGATCAGCCGCAGCCCGGGTAACTCGGTCAGGAACCGCTCGGCGTGCCCGCCCGCGCCGATGGTCGCGTCGACGAGGACCGCTCCGGATCCGTCGGAGTGGTGGCGGGTCAGCGCGGGGGCAAGCAGCTCGACGCAGCGTTGCAGGAGGACGGGCACATGCCCGAAATCAGCTTGGCCGAAAGAGTTTGGACCGTCAGCCATCGCGACACCTCCCCGGATTCGGCAATACCCGCTGGCTCGCAGGGCCTCGAAAGCCTCAGTGGAACAAGCCCACGCATCGAGGTCCCTGTCCGAAGGCACGAACCTGGCGTTGGGGAAGTACGCCAGGGTCGGTTCGGACAGAGGCCACGATGCACGGGCACGCGCCTCAGATGATGTCGCCGAGTGCTTCATCGCTGGCCGCGGAGAAGTTCTCTTCGTGAGTCTGCTGGTAGTCCTGCCAGGCCTGCGCATCCCAGATCTCTAGGTTCTCGATCGCCCCAATCACTACACAATCCTTGGAGAGGTTGGCGTAGCGGCGGTGGTCGGCCGACAGGGTGATGCGGCCCTGCGCGTCGGGATGCTGCTCGTCGGTTCCGGCGGCGAGGTTGCGCAGGAAAGCTCTCGCCTCGGGGTTGCTGCGGGATGTCTGGCTCGCCTTGTGCGCCAGCTTCTCGAATTCCTCCCGCGGGTAGACGGCCAGGCTGTGGTCCTGGCTCTTGCTGACCATCAACCCCCCCGCCAGCGCGTCGCGGAACTTGGCGGGCAACGTGAGCCGCCCCTTGTCGTCGAGTTTGGGCGTGTAGGTGCCGAGAAACACCAGCTCACCTCCTGCCCAAGGCGTCTCCGACTCACCCAAACACTTCAGCCACCATACCCCACACTCCCCCACTTGCCCCCATATTTGGAGTGTCGCGGCGAAGTTTCTGGGCTTATCTGCCACGCCACCTGGCGCGAGGGCCGCCCGGGCTGATTTCGCGGCTCGGTCGTGTCGCCGGGAAACCGCATTTCAAGAGCCCAAAGTCGGCAAGTGGGGCCAAGTGGGGCACCGCATTGGGGCCTAATGGGGTTCACTAGGGCTCAGATTGGGCTCGATTTGGCCTCGTATTGGGCTCGAGCGCGAAAACGGGGCAGCCATCGGCTGCCCCGTTGCGTCTTGCGGGTCCGCGCTACTCGTCGAAGCGGCGGCGGAAACGATCCTCCATACGGCTGGTGAATGAGCCTCCGCCACCCCTGGTTCGACGCTGGCGGGGAGCGCCGGGCGCGGTTCCGGAGTGTTCCGCCAGGCCGGACAACCGGGGGCCGGTGATGGCGAACACCACACCGCCGAACATCACGACGAAGCCGAAGACGCTGAGAATCGGGAAAGTACCGATCATCGTTGCCTTGAAAGCCACGCCGGAAACCAGCATCCCCAGGCCGATGACGAACAGCGCCGCGCCCTGCAGGCGCCGCCGCGCGGTCGGTGCGCGCAACCCACCGCCACGGACACTCGATGCGAATTTCGGATCCTCGGCGTAGAGAGCGCTCTCAATCTGATCGAGCATCCGCTGCTCATGATCGGAGAGTGGCATTCGTCCCTCCTTGCCGACAGTTTGGCACGTAACTATCGATAGCACGCGGATGCCCGTTGTGCGAGCAACTATCTCAAATGATACGAGGTCAATCTGCTGTCTACCACTGGTTCGGTGGCGATTCTATCTCCGTGGCGCGTCTACGAGGACGCGGGCGGCAACGGCGCTGCGCTACAACCGGCTTGCCGAAGCGGGCCGGGCCGTCAGCGCATCGCCTGAGAACAGGCACAGCCGCTCTTCGATCGAAGGCCGTCGGGTCCGATAATGGCGATAAGCGCACAGGGTCGAAGCACTGCGCGAGTCCTGAAAAAGTGGATAAGCAACTGGATGAGGAGGACACCGCGAGTTGGCGATATTCCTCATCGATCTGCCGCCGAACGATATGGAGCGCCGTCTCGGTGACGCGCTGGGAGTCTATGTCGACGCGATGCGGTATCCGCGCGGCACCGAGAATCAGCGCGCCGCAATGTGGCTCGAGCACATCCGTCGACGCGGCTGGCAGGCTGTGGCTGCCGTCGAACTAGCGGGCGCCGAGAAAGGTGCAGTGGCTGAAGAAGCTGAGGTGGCCCGGGGAGCCGAAGGTCCCGGCGAGCATGCGCCACCAGCTGCTGAACTGGGCAACGCACCGTTGCTCGGGGTGGCCTACGGCTACCCCGGGGCGCCAGGTCAATGGTGGCAGCAACAGGTCGTCCTGGGCCTGCAACGCGGCGGCTCGCCGCCACACGAGATCGCCCGGCTGATGGACAGCTATTTCGAGTTGACCGAATTGCACATTCATCCCCGCGCGCAAGGCCGCGGCCTCGGCGAAGCATTGACCCGCCGACTCCTGGCGGGTCGCAGCGAAAACAACGTCCTGCTTTCCACCCCGGAAACCAATGGTAAACCCAACCGGGCGTGGCGGCTGTACCGGCGGCTGGGCTTCACCGACGTGATCCGTGGGTACCACTTCGCCGGCGACCCACGGGCGTTCGCGATCCTGGGCCGCGCTTTGCCGCTTTAGCAGCCACGGTAAGAGCCCGGACAATCCACGGGCTGGATAAGTCGCAGACCGGACGGCTCACCCAAGCGACGCACCCGATCTGGCACGATGACCTGGTGCGCGTCAGCTCTGCGACTAACCCAGCCCGAGGATTCACCGCTCGGCGGCGCCGCGTGCTGGCCATCGCGATGCTGCTGCTGGTCGTGCCTCTGGCTACGGGATGCCTGCGAGTCAGAGCGTCGCTCACCATCTCACCTGACGACTTGGTGTCCGGGGAGATCATCGCCGCAGCTAAACCCAAAACCGCCAAAGACCCTGGTCCACAGCTCGATGGCAATGTGCCGTTCAGCCAGAAAGTGGCGGTCTCGAACTACGACAGCGACGGCTACGTGGGTTCGCAGGCGGTGTTCTCCGATCTGACCTTCGCCGAGTTGCCGCAGCTGGCCCATCTGAACTCCGAGGCCGCCGGAGTGAATCTCTCGTTGCGCCGAAACGGCAACCTGGTGATTCTGGAAGGCCGGGCAGACCTGACTTCGGTGAATGATTCCGACGCCGACGTAGAGTTGACCGTCGCCTTCCCCGGGGTGGTGACCTCTACCAACGGTGACCGGGTCGAGTCCGACGCTGTGTCGTGGAAGCTCAAACCGGGCGTGGTGAGCACCATGACCGCGCAGGCCCGCTACACCGATCCCAATACCCGTTCCTTCACCGGCGCGGGCGTATGGCTGGGCATCGCGTCGTTCGCGGTTGCCGGCGTGGTGGCGCTGCTGGCCTGGCTCAGCCGAGACCGCTCCGAGCGGTTCGCCGCAGAGCGCGACCAATCGTCCAGCTAAATCTGCGTGGGTGACCAGTAGGCAAGCATCTCCGCAAAGGTGGCAAAAGCCGGCCCGGAAACGCCATATGTCGCCTCCAGATGGATGCTCAGCGGAAAGCCGAGGTCGGCGACTCCGTCCAGGACGCGCTTGTACAGGTCGACCATGAGCTGGCGCTTCTGAGCAGGTTCGCTGCCGGCCAACCTCTTGACGAACGCCTGCTCATCAGCCACCACGGCGTTTCCCGCGTCCTGGATGAGCCAATTGATCAGGCCGACGCGGGTCTCGATCTTCGGTACGAAGCCGAACGACAGCAGGATTTCGGGCCGGTGATCGGTGTTCTTGGCGAACTCCGTCAGAAAATCCACGATTGCATCGGAGTACAACAGCTGGGTCATCGCGTAGGTTGCGCCCTGATCGCACTTGAAGTTGAGCCGGCCCTGTTCGCCGTCGCGCGTGGGGATCAGGATCACGCCCCGGTTGGGCACCAGCTGGCGATAGATCGACAGGGCGTCGGTGGGCGCGACGCCGGAACCCTCGCCGTCATTCATGGTGCGCGGTACGCCGACGAACACCACGCCCTCCATCCCGGCTGCGGTCAGATCCGCAAGTCGCCGGCGCAGAGCCGGCTCGTCCATGAATGCGGTGACCTGCGTGCACAGGCCTTTGACTGCCCCCCCGACTCCAGGCAACTCGGCTTTGATGATCGACCAGAAGTCCAGCACGTCGAGCTTCGGCTGCATCGGCACGGGACGGTCGTCATCCTCCGCGATTATCCCTGGAATCATCACGTGCCGAATCCGGCCGTCAAGGCCGGTCTGCGCCGAGTACTTGAGCACTTTGCGTGCATCTTGCAATGCCCGCTCCCGACCTTCGTCCACATTCGGCGGCACCAGCTCGAGCGCGATGGTGTTGAGGGTCACGCGGCTCCTGTTCGTCATCCTCTTCTCAAAGCAGGCCGGCCCGGCCGGCTCACTCGCCGATCTTGAAGCCAGCATAGGGGCGAGATAGTGAGCCAGTTGAAGCGACGTAGGCCGGCGCGGGGAGCTACGCGCGACGAATACACTGGTCGGCCAGGGACAGGCCGAGCAGAAAGGGGCGCCGCGCTGAGCGTCGAAGCAGCGGCAACCGTCGAGTTGACCGGCGCCATCACCGACCAACTTCGGCGGTATTTGCACGACCGTCGCAACCACACGGTCTACATAGGTTCTGAAGGCAGCGACTACGAGGTTTTCATTGCCGCCCTGGAAGATTTTGTGCTCAGCGGCGGCAAGCGGCTGCGGCCGGCCTTCGCATATTGGGGCTGGCGCGCCGTGGCAACGGAGGACCCCGGTCCTGGTGTGCTGCTGCTGTTCGCCGCGCTGGAGCTGCTGCACGCCTGCGCGCTGGTGCATGACGATGTGATCGATAGGTCGGCAACCCGCCGTGGCAGGCCAACGGCTCACGTGGAGTTCGCGGCACTGCACCGCGGCCGGAAATGGCGGGGTTCGCCCGAAGATTTCGGCCAATCGGCGGCCATCCTGCTCGGTGACTTGGCACTGGCCTGGGCTGACGACATCGTCTTCGGGGCCGACCTGTCCGCCGACGCTCAGCGGCGCGTCCAGCGCGTGTGGGCCGATATCCGCACCGAGGTACTGGCCGGGCAATACCTCGACATCGTCGCCCAGGCCAGCGCCGCCGAGTCGATTGCGTCGGCGATGAATGTCGACCTATTCAAGACTGCCTGCTACACCGTGTCGCGACCGCTTCAGCTCGGGGTGGCCGCCGCCGCTGACCGACCCGACATTCAAGCCGCCTTCGGTCAGTTCGGCGCCGACCTCGGTGTGGCGTTCCAGCTACGTGACGATGTTCTCGGCGTGTTCGGCGACCCAGCGGTCACCGGCAAGCCGTCCGGTGACGACCTGAGATCCGGCAAGCGCACCGTGCTGCTGGCAGAGGCGGTGGAATTGGCTGACAAGTCAGATCCTTTGGCGGCCAACCTGTTGCGGACCTCGATCGGTGCTGCGCTGACCGACGCGCAGGTGGGCGAACTGCGCGATGTCATCGAGGCGGTGGGCGCGCTGGCCGCAGCCGAGCAACGCATCGCCACGCTCAGCCAACGGGCGCTGGCCACGCTGGCGGCCGCCCCCATCAATGCAGCCGCCAAGGCGGGGCTGTCCGAGTTGGCCAGGATGGCCACTACCCGGTCCGCGTGAACTGATGACGAATCCCACGCGCACCCACGAAGACGCCTCGAAAGCGGCTAAAGCGTCTGTCGCGCAACATTTTTTACGAATGTTTAGATTCGCCACCGCCGCGGAGTCCCGACCGGCAATGCTGGGGTTCCTGGGCTCGGTGCTGATCACCATCGGCGGGTTCGGATCGGGCAGCATCCGCCAGCATGACCCCCTACTGGAGTCGGTTCACATGTCCTGGCTGCGCTTCGGCCACGGGCTGGTGCTCTCGTCGATTCTGTTGTGGACGGGCGTAGGTCTGATGCTGATCGCGTGGCTGGGACTGGGCCGACGTGTCCTCGCCGGTGCGGCTAGCGAGTTCATGATGCGGGCCACCACCGGCTTCTGGTTGGCGCCGTTGCTGCTGTCGGCGCCCATCTTCAGCCGGGACGCCTATTCGTACCTGGCCCAGGGCGCACTACTGCGCGACGGCCTGGATCCCTATGCGGTTGGGCCGGTAGGCAACCCGAATTCGTTGCTGGACGACGTAAGTCCCATTTGGACGATCACCACCGCGCCCTACGGCCCGGCGTTCATCATGGTCGCCAAGTTCGTCACGACGATCGCCGGCAACAACATCGTCGGTGGGACCATCCTGATGCGCTTGTGCATGCTGCCGGGACTCGCGCTGCTGATCTGGGCCGCCCCTCGAATGGCCCGCCACTTCGGCACCGACGGCTCGACCGCGCTGTGGATCTGCGTCCTCAATCCGCTGGTGCTCATCCACCTGACCGGCGGTGTGCACAACGAAATGCTGATGGTGGGCCTGATGGCCGCCGGTATCGCACTGAGCCTCGATGGCCGTCACATCTCGGGTGTCGCGCTGATCACGGTCGCGATGGCGGTCAAAGCTACCGCCGGACTTTCGCTGCCGTTTCTCGTCTGGGTATGGATGCGTCATCTGCGCGACCGACGGGGCTACCGGCCCGCCCAGGCGTTCTTGGCGGCCACCGCGATGTCGCTGCTGATCTCCGGTGCGGTGTTCGGGATATTGTCCGCGCTGGCCGGCGTCGGCTTGGGGTGGCTGACCGCGCTGGCCGGATCGGTGAAGATCATCAACTGGCTGAGCGTGCCGACCGCGGCGGCGAGCCTGATCCACGCCCTCGCCAGCGGGTTCTTCGCGGTTGACTTCTACACCACACTGCGGGTGACCCGGGTGATCGGAATCGTGATAATCGTGCTGCTGCTGCCGCTGGTGTGGTGGCGGTCCCGGCGCGACGACCGAGCCGCGCTGGCAGGTCTCGGGTGGTCGATGTTGATCGTCGTACTGTTCGTTCCCGCCGCCCTGCCGTGGTACTACTCCTGGCCGCTCGCGGTAGCGGCCCCGCTGGCCCAGTCACGACGGGCGATGGCGGCCATTGCCGCATCCTCGACCTGGATCATGGTGATTTTTAAACCCGACGGATCGCATGGGATGTATTCATGGCTGCAGCTTTCGTTGGCCACCGGCGCTGCGCTGGTTGCCTGGTACACGCTGTACCGGGTCTCAGACGCGCCCGCTGAAGAGCCTTTTGAAGAAACGGAAACGCAGGCCGCGGCCTAATACGCCATGGCTTGTGCTCGGCGCACGACTTCGCGAGCCTGATGGGCATGTAGCGCGTCGACGGGACGGGCGTTGCTGATGGCATCCCGCATGCCGTCGCGGGTGACCGTCAGCGACGGGTCGGGAGTGAACAGCCAGCGCAGGATCTCGGTCTCGCGATAACCGCCGTCGTGCAGGATCGTCAACAACCCCGGAAGGCTTTTGACCACCTCACCTGAGTTGGTGAAGAACACCTGCGGCACCACCACGTCATCTGCGCGCCGAACCGCGACCAGGTGACCCTCCCGCAGCTGCTGTTGTACCTTGCTGACCGGAACGCCGAGCAGCTCAGCGACCCCGGGCAGGTCGTAGATTGGCTCATCAGGATCCAGAACATCGTCGCCGGCCGGAATACTGCCCACCGCCCAAGTGTATGCCCTGGTACGCGGCCAAGTCCGCGCGTAGAGGACCTCGTTGGTTCGGCATCCGCGCCCAATCGCACCACCACACCTACGATGACCTCGTGACCAGGGCTGGGACGGGGGACCCTTTTGACAGGACGCTGCACAGCACCCTGCTGGATGGCCGTTACCTGGTCCAGGCCAAAATCGCCAGCGGCGGTACGTCGACGGTCTACCGCGGCCTCGACGTCCGACTCGACCGGCCTGTCGCGCTGAAGGTGATGGATCCCCGCTATGCCGGCGACAACCAGTTCCTGACCCGCTTCCAGCTGGAGGCCCGCACGGTTGCCCGACTGAAGGACCCTGGGCTGGTCGCCGTCTACGACCAGGGTCAGGATGGCAGACACCCTTTCCTGGTGATGGAGCTCATCGAGGGCGGCACCCTGCGCGAGCTGCTCGCGGAACGCGGGCCGATGCCACCACATGCCGTGGCGGCGGTGCTTCGTCCGATGCTGGGCGGGCTGGCCGCCGCGCACCGGGCCGGCTTGGTGCATCGCGACGTCAAGCCGGAAAACGTTCTGATCTCCGACGATGGCGACGTCAAGATCGCCGACTTCGGGTTGGTGCGCGCCGTCGCCGCCGCTGCAATCACCTCCAGCAGCGTCATTCTGGGTACCGCCGCCTATCTGTCCCCTGAACAGGTGCGCGACGGCAACGCCGGTCCCCGCAGCGATGTCTACTCTGCCGGGATTCTCACCTACGAGCTGCTGACCGGGCGCACCCCGTTCACCGGCGACTCGGCGTTGTCGATCGCCTACCAGCGGCTGGACAACGATGTGCCGCGTGCCGGTGCTGCCATCGACGGCGTGCCAGCGCAATTCGACGAGTTAGTGGCACGCGCGACTGACCGCGACCCCGGCCGCCGATACGCCGACGCGATCGAGATGGCCTCCGAGGTGGACGCGATCGTCGAAGAACTGGGGCTCCCGGACTTTCAGGTGCCGGCGCCGCGCAACTCGGCGCAACATCGCTCCGCGGTGCTGCAGCGCAGCCGAACGGCCGAGCGCCCGGCCACCGCGCAGCAACCCCGACCGGCCGGCAAAGCACAGGTTCACCACCCCACCCGCCAGTTCAGCCGCGGACCCGAGGACTGGTCCGACTCGGGACGCGCGGCCGAGCCCTACGGAGCCGGAGCCGAACCCGAAGAATATGAATACGAGCCGGTCTCAGGACAATTCGCCGGCATCGAGATGAGCGAATTCATCTGGGCGCGACAGCGCGCCCGGCGGATGGTACTGATCTGGATCGCGATCGTGTTAGCCGTCACCGGGTTGGTGGCGACAGCGGCATGGACGATCGGCAGCAATCTGAGCGGCCTGCTGTGAGCACTGTTGGCGAGCAGACGCAGAATCGCACGAAGGCGCGTGCTTTTGTGCGATTCTGCGTCTGCTCGCCAACCTAGTCGCGCAGCATCTCGGCGACCAGGAACGCCAACTCCAGCGACTGCTGGGTATTCAGCCGCGGGTCACACGCCGTCTCATAGCGGCCGGCCAGATCCGAATCCGAGATGTCTTGCGCGCCGCCCAAACACTCGGTGACGTTCTCGCCGGTGATCTCGACGTGGATGCCACCCGGATGAGTGCCCAACGAGCGATGCACCTCGAAGAAACCTTGAACTTCGTCGACGATGCGGTCGAAATGGCGGGTCTTGTACCCGGTGGATGACTCGTGGGTATTGCCGTGCATCGGGTCGCATTGCCAGATCACCTGGTGACCGGTGGCCTGGACCTTCTCGATGATCGGCGGCAGCACATCGCGCACCTTGTTGTTGCCCAGCCTGCTCACCAGCGTCAGCCGGCCCGCCTTGTTGTGCGGGTCCAGCCGCTCGACGTACTCGACGGCCAACTCGGGGGTCATCGTCGGGCCGATCTTGACGCCGATCGGGTTGGCGATCACCTCGGCGAACGCGATGTGCGCGCCGTCGAGCTGCCGGGTTCGCTCGCCGATCCACACGGTGTGCGCCGACAGGTCGTAGAGCTGTAGCTCGCCGCCTTCTCCCTCAGGGCCTTCCGACAACCGCAGCATCGCCCGCTCATAATCGAGCACCAAAGCCTCATGGCTGGCATAGATTTCGGCTGTCTGCAGATTGCGGTCAGCCACCCCGCAGGCACTCATGAACCGCAGACCGCGATCAATCTCGCCGGCCAGCGCCTCATAGCGCGCGCCGGCCGGCGAGGTCCGGACGAATTCCCGGTTCCAGTCGTGCACCAGATGCAGCGACGCCAGCCCCGACGACGTGAGCGCCCGCACCAGATTCATCGCGGCGCTGGCGTTGGCGTAGGCACGCACCAGCCGCGACGGGTCATGCACGCGCGCTGCGGCATCCGCGGCGAAGCCGTTGATCATGTCGCCGCGGTAGGACGTCAGGCCCAGCGCGTCGATGTCGGCCGACCGCGGCTTGGCGTACTGCCCCGCGATACGGGCCACCTTGACCACCGGCAAGCTGGCACCGTAGGTCAGCACCACGGCCATCTGCAACAGGGTCCGGACATTGCCCCGGATGTGGGGTTCGGTGTTGTCGGTGAACGTCTCCGCGCAATCGCCGCCCTGCAGCAGGAACGCCTCGCCCCTGGCGACCTGGGCCAGTTGTTCCTGCAGCCGGATGATCTCGGACGGCACCGTCACCGGCGGCACGCTTTCCAGCACCGTGCGCATTGCGGTGGCCTGGTCGGCGGGCCAGCTGGGTTGCTGGGCAGCCGGCTTGGCCAGTGCGGCGTCCAGCCGGGCGCGCAGGTCGCCCGGCAGCGGCGGCAGCGGCGGCAGCTGGTCGATCGGAATGTCGACAGTCCAGTTCATCGGTCCATGGTAACCGGGACACGCCAACGGCTGATCAGGGCGAACGATGCTTCGGAGTCACTTGAAGCGCGCCGCCGCATCGTCTGAAGACGTGATCAGCCGGAATCGGCGCAGCTGGTCCCGGGCGTCCACCAGCGCATCGTGGACATCGCGCGGCCGCGGCGGCATCCGGGGGGATCCGTGGTCTTCCCACAACTGTCGCAGTTCCCGCGTGAAGCGGGGTATCGCTTGCGGCAGGCCGGGCATCGGCCCCCACAACTGACACAGGGCCACGTGGTCGTAGGCGCCTACCCAAGCCCACAGCTCGATGGGCTCGGAGGCCCCGACACTGAAGACACCGAAGAACTCCTCCAGATCCGCACGGATCTGCCGGCGCGAGCGCCACAACTGCGAGGCCGGGGGCGGCAGCTTGGGCAGCACATTGGCGCGCACCCAGCTACCGGCGCGTTCGGCGTCGAATTCGGTGGATACCGCGTAATACTCGCGGCCGTCCTCGGCGACCACCCCGATCGAGATCAGCTCGATGGTGCGGCCATCCTCGATGAACTCGGTGTCGTAGAAGTACCGCACCGCCGCAGCCTAGTCGGGGTCAGGCCGCCGGACCGCCGACCAGGGCGCTGTCGGTTCCCGGGGGCGGTGGCGCCGGGTGGACGTCGAGGTCCAGCTGGGCGTCGACGGTGCGTTCGTCGGGTACGCGCGGGGTACCGGCGATCACGCACTGCAGCCACAACTTGGCCCGCACCACCGGGCGGCGCAGGGTCCGTTCCCGCTGCAGCGCGCGCCGCATCTTGTCCGGCTGGCTGGTGTATCGCCACCGGGCCCACGGGGCGTGCGGACGTGACAACCGAATCGCCCCGATCACCAGCAGTAAGACGATGAACATGCCGAGTAAACCGGTCCACACCTTGCCCTTGAGTACCACCACCACAGCCAGCGGCAGCGCCAACGCCAGCGCGCCGCCAACACCGGCCCGCAGCGCCATCGAATCGGCGCCATGCCAGATCGGCAGGAAGAACATCAACGGGTGCAGGCCCATTATCAAAAGTCCAGCTACCGCCACCGCGGCGAAAACCGCGTCCACCGAAGTGCGGCCGTCTTCCTCCCAGTACACGTCGGACAGGTGCAGAATCAACGCGTACTCGTCGAGCACCAGCGCTGCCCCGATCCCGAAAAAAGTTGCAGCCAGGGTGAATTCGGGTACCCGGCCATCAACGGAAAGCGTCACCAAGGTCAACCCGGAGATCATCACCAGGACCAACCCGAAGGCCACGTGGTGGATGTGCACCGCTCCGATGCGAATATTCCGCGGCTGCCACCATCTGGCCGGCAGGCCGGCCTGGTCGCGGTGACGGATAAGGCGCACGAAAGTTCGGGTGACGAAGAAGGTCAGGATGAAGGCGATCAGGCAGCACAGCAACGGCAGTCGACCGCGGTCGATGATGTCATGCCGGAACCAGTCGAGCACCCGGGGCACGAACCAGTGGAGCACGCTAGAAACCTACGCCCGCCCTACCGGACGGCGCGGGAGCCGCGCTGTGCCAGGCGGGCGCATAGGGAACACCGTTACGCTGTTCTGCGACATGAGTAAATGGCGGGCGCCCGACCTGGGCAGTCGACCCGGGCGAGTTTTGCTGTATTGCCTGCTTTGGTCGATCGCCGCGGCGGCGCTGAGCTGGGCGGCCTGGCAATTATTTGGGCACACGCCGTACCGCATCGATATCGACGTTTATCAGATGGGCGGTCGGGCCTGGCTGGACGGACGTCCGCTGTATCGCGGAGACGTGAAGTTCCCGACGCCTATCGGGCTGGCTCTGCCGTTCACCTATCCCCCGCTGGCCGCCGTCGCATTCTCCCCGTTCGCGTGGCTGCACATGCCCGCCGCCAGTGTCGTGATCACGCTGATAACGCTGGTGCTGCTGATTGTGTCGACGGCGATCGTGCTGGCCGGCCTCGACGTGTGGAGCACCTCACAAGTGGTGCCCGGGCCGGCCTGGTTACGCCGGTTGTGGCTGTCGGTGATCATCGTGGCCCCCGCGACGATCTGCTTCGAGCCCATCATCGCGAACTTCGCCTTCGGCCAGATCAATGTGGTGGTGATGGCCCTGGTGATTGCTGACTGCGTGCCGCGCCGCACACCATGGCCACGCGGGCTGCTGCTGGGCCTGGGGATGGCGCTGAAACTCACGCCGGCGGTGTTTCTGCTCTACTTCCTGCTGCGCCGCGACAATCGCGCGGCGCTGACCGCGCTGGTGTCTTTCGCGGGCGCGACGCTGGTCGGTTTCGTATTGGCGTGGAGCGACTCGTGGGAGTACTGGACGCACACGGTGCATCACACCGATCGGATTGGGACCGCGTCGCTGAACACCGACCAGAACATCGCAGGTGCTCTTGCCCGGATTGGGCTCAGCGAGCACGCACGCCAACTGCTGTGGGTCGCCGGGTGCTTCCTGGTGCTGGCGGCGACCATATGGGCGATGCGGCGGGTGCTGCGGGCCGGCGAACCGACGCTCGCGGTAATCTGCGTCGCTCTGTTCGGGCTGGTGGTCTCGCCGGTGTCGTGGTCACACCACTGGGTGTGGATGCTGCCGGCGGTGCTCGTGACCGGGATATTGGGCTGGCGACGACGCAATATCGCACTGGCCGTGATCAGCGCAGCCGGGGTGGCGCTGATGCGCTGGACACCCATCGAACTGCTTCCCGAGCACCACGAGGCGACCGCGGTTTGGTGGCGTCAACTTGCCGGGATGTCCTACGTGTGGTGGGCACTTGGGGTGATTGTCATCGCCGGACTCACTGTCACATCGCGCGTGACTTCGCACGACTCGACAACGCCCGAGCTGGCGCCGGTGCCGGCCGTCACTTGATCGACGGCACAGTTGCCGGCTAACCGGCCGCAGTCTCGGGGATCCTCGCGGCCTCACTGGTCGATTCGGCCGCGTTGCTGCGTTCCTTGACGGTCGCCGCGTAGATGTCGACGTACTCCTGACCGGTCAGTCCCATCAGCTCGTACATCACTTCGTCGGTGACGGCGCGCTCGATGAAACGGTTACCGGCCATGCCCTCAAATCGCGAGAAGTCCATCGGCTTGCCGAACCGGACAGTGACCCGGCCGAAGCGCAACATCGAGGTGCCGGGCGGGTTGACCACGTTCGTGCCGATCATCGCCACCGGTATTACCGGCACGCCGGTCTGCAGGGCCAGCCTGCCCATGCCGGTCTTGCCTTTGTACAGCCTGCCGTCGGGCGAGCGGGTGCCCTCGGGGTACATGCCCAGCAATTTGCCCTCACCCAGCAGCCGCTCGGCGGTGCGCAGTGCGGCCTGCGCGGAGTCGGAGTCGTTGCGGTCGATCGGCACCTGGCCGACGGAGGTGAAGAACCAACGGCTGAGCCAGCCTTTCAGCCCGGTGCCGGTGAAGTATTCGGCCTTCGCGAGGAAAGTGATCCTGCGCCGCACCACCAGCGGCAGGTAGAAGCTGTCCATAACCGCCAGGTGGTTACTGGCCAGGATCGCCGGCCCGGAGCGCGGGATGTTTTCCAGCCCTTCGACTTTCGGGCGGCCCAGCATGGCGAGGAGCGGGCCAAGGAAGATGTACTTCAATAGCCAGTACGTCATGGCCCTCCCTTTCGCGCGAGCTGATGGTGTTCTGCGCCAACTGTACCCATCCGTGACGGATGGGACCACTTTCCGCGTCGGCGGGTCACTCGTCGACGGTGACGGGGATGGGCTGGTAGCGGGTCTTTACGCTGGCATCGCCCGCGGAGGTCCCAGCTCCAGTCTCGGTGGTTTCGGAAGCCAGGCCGCCGCCGGGCGGGCCGTCTGGTGGCGGTTTCGGTGTTGGCTTGGACGACCGGTCGATGTCGTCGACGATGGCGCGGATGGCCTCCAGCAGAGCGATGCTGTGGTCCGCGATAACGGTCAGCAACGGGTGCTCGTCGCCGGTTGCCAGCGCTGCCAGTGCGCAGACGGGACACCACACCTGCTGGCATTTGCCGGTCCCGGCGGCGCCGCCCGTTGTCAATGCGGCCGCAGTCCGCACCGCCGGGTCGATACCGTCCAGAATGGCCTGGGCAAGCCTGCGCAGCTCGGGACCAATGTCGGGGTGAGCCCCACTCACGTCGGCCACACCTCCGGATTTGGTCGAAAACGAATCGTCAGCTCACCGCCCCGCAGGTGTGCGTCCAGTACGGTGCACCGGCGCAGTACGGACGCCAGCCGAACCCTGCGCCGAAGGCCGCCGGCGCTGATGATCAGGTCGTCGTCGACCCGGCCCAACGTCAGCGCTGCCGGATCGAGTTGGGGCAACGCTAGCCGCAGTCGGTATACCGACTCCAGCCCTGCGCCGGATTCCAGATCCACAATAGGACGCAACGGCCCCGGTGGCGCCGTTCCACGCCGAAGACGGGCACTGTCCAGCAGCCCGCCCAGCGCCTTGGGGCCGATCGGCTCGCCGGATAGGTGCGGTGTCAGCACCAGCGCCACATCGCCGATGGTGGCGTCGAGTTCGTTGAGCACCGCACGTTGCTCGGAGATGCGTTCGGCATACCAGTCGAACGCCGGATGGTCGGGCAGGTTCTGGTATTCGTAGGATTCGTCTTCCTCCAGGACCTGGTTGACGATCAGCTCCTCGACGGTCACACCCATCAGCGCCAAGGAACCCAGCGTCCGAACCGCCTCGGCCGCGACCACTCGCTCGGGGGTCAACACGAGGTGAGCGCTAACCAGGTCACCGTCGGTCAGCAAAGCGCTGAGCCGCTCGACGCTCACGCTGATGCGCTCCAGCAGTTCCACCGCCGCGGCCGATCGCGCGTCGTCGGCGGCGATGCTGAGCCTGCGATGACGCGGCCACGCTCGCTCCACATACATCCCGAAGGTGGCGGGCAGGGTCAACATTCGCAACGCGTCTGCGGTCGAAGCGCAGTCGACGAGAATGCGGTCCCAACGCCGGGCCGCGGCGAGCTCACCGACCGCATATAGACCGAGCACTTCCTGGACGCCCGGCAACGCTGAGAGTTCTTCGGGCGCAATGCTGCTCAACTCGGAATCGGGAAACCGCCGATCGAGGGTGTCGACAACTTCGAGCCATCGGGCCTCGAGCAGAGCCAGGGTGTCCAGTGCCAGTGCGTCGAGAAAGCCACCGCGTACTTCGCCCGACCCGGTATCGAGGTCGGCGAACACCCGGACCGGTTCGCCCCGACCGGTCGGCGGGACCGGGACGCCCAGCACGTCGCCGAGCGAGTGCGCCTGGTCGGTGGAAACCACCAGCACCCGTCGCCCGTCGCTTGCGTCACTGACCGCCGTGGCGGACGCCAGCGTGGATTTTCCTACCCCGCCTTTGCCAACGAAGAGACTGATCCGGGTCGAGGTGGGCGCCACGAAGTCACTGGATTCACTCAGCCCTCGACTCGTTTCTTGAGATCCTTCAACGCGGTATCGGTCAACCTACGCTCGGCCTTGCGCTTGAGCAATCCGATCATCGGGATGGCAAGATCGACCGAGAGCTCATAAGTGACGTCGGTGCCAGAACCCTTGGGCGCCAAGTGATATGAGCCGTCGAGAGATCGTAGCAGCGAGCTGGAGACGAGAGTCCAGCTCAGCGACTCGCGGTTTTTCGGCCACTCGTAGGTCATGACCAAAGTGTCTTTGATAACGCCTGCGTCCATGACGAATCGCACGACTTTCGGGTAGCCGTCAACACCTCTTTCTTGTACTTCGGCTTCTTTGTACTCCGATATCCACTCGGGATAAGAATCGATATCGGCGATCACTTCCAACACCGTGCCTGGATCCGCTTCGATATAGATCGTCTGCGACGTCTTCTCCGCCACGTGGCTACTTCACCTCTCTCCCGCACGCGGGTCGCCCCCGGCTATCTGCGGGAGTACTCCAACCTACGGGCCGAAACCGCACTCTCCGTGCGAAACCTCGACCTGGCTAAGCTACCGGAGAAACCCCGACCGGACGCGACCGTTCCAGTGTCTTCTTGACCTCAAAGGCCATTATCTTCCCCGCCACCCGGCGGCGGTGTGTCATTTTCGCCAAGTTCAGCTTGGCCAATTGCCAGGCTGCCAGTCCGGTCGGTTCGGCGTGCAGGAAATAGTGCAGCACCACCCCGTCCAGCGATGGGTCCAGCCAGACTTCCATGGTTCCGGTCAGGGCTCCGGTAACCGCCCACCTGATCCCTTTTTCAGCACGATCCTCAACAACCTGCAGCCGCAGATCCGGCCACCACCGACGCCAGTTCGACCGATCAGCGACCGCGGCGCCTACCCGTGCGCCGGCCGCAGCGACGAATGTCTGGTCCGCGATCTGGATGCTGTTCATCACCTCAGCTTCACACACAGATCTTCGGATACCGGGCTCAGGGCGTCCCTCGGCGCGGCCGCCGCAATCGCGACGACACCGGAACGACCGCGTCCGTGCTGCACAAATGCTCGGATTAGGCTGGGCACAGCGAGCCCACTAGATCAAACGAGGTCAAAAGAGTGCGTGAGTACAGTGTTCCTCCCCGCTTTTCCGTCCGCGAGCAAGACAACATCGCAGCCACGGTCTTCGAGCACGAACACGAGGATCCCAGCTTTGTCATCTACCAGCGTCAGATCGACGGCGTGTGGACCGACGTCACTTGCGCCGAAGCTGCTGGCCAGATTCGCTCTGCGGCACTGGGTTTGATCTCGCTGGGGGTGCAGGCCGGCGACCGGGTGTCGATCTTTTCAGCCACCTGTTACGAGTGGGCGATCCTCGACCTCGCGATCCTGTCCGTGGGCGCTGTCACCGTGCCGATTTACGAGACGTCGTCGGTGGAGCAGGTGCGCTGGGTGCTGCAAGACTCGGCAGCTGTGCTGGCGTTCGCCGAAAGCGACGCGCATGCGGCAATGGTCACCGAGCTCACCGGCGAGCTGCCCGCCCTGCGCCGGGTGCTGCACATCGACGGTTCGGGTCCAAAAGCGCTCGACCAGTTGGTCGAGGCCGGCGCGTCCGTGGACCCGGCTGAGCTGACCGTCCGGCTCGGCGCGCTGCGCGCCGAGGACCCCGCGACGCTCATCTACACCTCGGGCACCACCGGACGGCCCAAAGGCTGCCAACTCACTCACTCCAACCTGCTCCACGAGATCCGGGGCACCCAGGAGTGCCTCCCGACGCTGCTGCAGAAAGGTCAGCGGCTGCTGGTCTTCCTGCCGCTCGCTCATGTGCTGGCCCGGGCACTCACCTTGTCCGCCTACGCAAGCAAAGTGACCGTCGGGTTCACCAGCGACGTCAAGAATCTGGTGCCGATGTTCGCGGTGTTCAAACCGACGGTGGTGGTGTCGGTGCCACGGGTGTTCGAGAAGGTTTACAACACCGCCGAGCAAAACGCCGCCAACGACGGCAAGGGGCAAATCTTCAAGGCCGCTGCCCAGACCGCGGTCGACTGGAGCCGAGCCCACGACGATGGCAATCCGGGGTTGGTGCTGCGGGCCAAGCACGCAGTGTTCGATCGGCTGGTCTACCACAAGCTGCGCGCGGCGCTGGGCGGCGACTGTCACGCGGCCGTCTCCGGTGGCGCACCGCTGGGAGCGCGGCTTGGCCACTTCTACCGCGGAGTGGGCCTGACCATCTACGAAGGCTACGGCCTGACCGAGACCAGCGCAGCGATCACGGTCAACCAGGTGCAGGCCGGCGGTCTGAAGATCGGGACAGTAGGAAAGTTGGTGCCCGGCAACGGTCTTCGCATCGCTGACGACAAGGAGCTGCTGGTGCGCGGCGGCGTGGTGTTCGGCGGTTACTGGCGCAACGAGCAGGCCACCGAGGACGCCTTCGCCGACGGCTGGTTCAAGACCGGCGACCTCGGCGCGGTCGACGAGGACGGCTTCTTGACCATCACCGGCCGTAAGAAGGAGCTCATTGTCACCGCGGGCGGTAAGAACGTCTCCCCCGCATGGCTGGAGGACCAGTTGCGGTCGCACCCGCTGATCAGCCAGGCGATGGTCGTCGGGGACGCCAAACCGTTCATCGGCGCGCTGATCACCATCGATCCCGAGGCGTTCGGCGGCTGGAAGGGGCGCAACAGCAAACCAGCGAACGCGTCGGTGGGCGATCTGGCCACCGACCCCGACTTGGTCGCCGATATAGACGCGGCCGTCAAACAGGCGAACCAGACGGTCTCGAACGCCGAGTCGATCCGCAAATTTCGCATCCTGCCGGTCGACTTCACCGAAGACACCGGTGAACTGACCCCGACGCTGAAGGTCAAACGCAAGGTGGTGGCCGAGAAGTTCGCCTCCGATATCGAGGCGATCTACGACAAGGACTAAACGGCATGGGGAGGTTGAGCGCGAGCACGCTATAGCAGGCTCGCCAACCGGACGGCCAGTGTGTCCCAGCGCCACTGGGCGGTCACCCACGCCCGCCCGGCCGCGCCCATCGCCGCGGCCCGGTCGCGATCGGTCAGCAACTCGGTGACCGCATCGGCGACCTTGTCCACCGAGCGGCCATCAACTACTAGTCCAGTCTTGTTGTGCTGCACGGCTTCTGGGGCTCCCCCCGATTCGCCGGCGATTACCGGCACGCCGGCGGCCGAGGCCTCCAGAAACACGATGCCCAAGCCCTCGACGTCCATCCCCGCGCCCCGAGTACGGCATGGCATCGCGAACACGTCAGCCAGTACGTAGTGGGCCGGTAGTTCGGCCGCCGGTAGCCCGCCGGTGAATGTCACATGGTCGGCCACCGCACAGTCCTGCGCCAACTTGCGCAGCCCCTCTCGGTACGGACCGCCCCCGACGATCACCAGCGCGGCTCCGTCAACCCGCTGCCGGATCGACGGCAATGCCCTGATCAGCATGTCCTGGCCTTTGCGCGGCACCAGCCGCGACAAGCACACCACGGTGGGCCGCTCGCCCAAGCCGTAACGTTCGCGAAGTTCGGCGCGAGCGGCCGGGTCGGGCCGGAACCGCTCGGTGTCCACCCCGGGCGGTAGATGTTCCAACGATGCCCCGGGCCCAAAGGCCGACGCAAACCGAGAGCGGGTGTAGCGGCTGACGAAGGTCACCACATCGGTGTCGTCACCGATGCGACGCAGTACCGATCGCGCAACCGGAAGCATCGACCAGCCCACTTCATGGCCGTGCGTACTCGCCAACACCCGGGCCGCTCCGGCCTTACGGGCACGCTGCGCCAGCAAGGCCAACGGCGCGGCCGCACCGAACCAGACGGTGTCGATACCGTGATCGGCGATCAGCCGGCGCATCCGGGCATCGACCCCCGGGCCGGGCAGCATCAACGCGGTGGGATGGCGCACCACCCGATAGCCGGCAGCGCGCGCTGAGTCGTCAAAGGTTTCGGCGCCTTTCCATTGCGGTGCGTACACCGTCACCGAATGCGACCCGGCGTCAACCAGTCGACCCACAAACTCTCCCAGGTAGGACTGGATGCCACCAGGTCGGGGCGGAAAGTCGTTGGTTACCAGTAGGACCCGGTTCACACTGGGTAATCTAGCGGGTCAGCCACTGGTGCCAGCGCACGAGCAAGCCGGCCGGATCGGTGGCCAGCACGTCTTGAGCTGCGGTGGGTACGTCGGCGTGCCTGACACCGCAGCTGGCCAAGTACAGTTCGCGTAACTTTGCCGTCCCGTAGGTGTCAGCGACGAAACGGGCGAACCACCATGCGCGGTCATACGCCAGAGAGCGCTGCGGCCCGGGCGCGTCCAGGTCAGTGTCTGACGGCAGCGTCAGCGGTACCGGCAGCGCATCTGCGGGCACTGGGGTCTGCGGCCGGGCAACGAAATCGGCTACCCCTTCGGTGAGCCATCGCGGTGCATCTGCGACGGTGTCAGCGCGTGCCGCATAGTGAAAAAGCTCGTGGGTCAACACTATTCGTAGCGCCGCTTCATTCATGTTGGCCGCGCCCGGCGCGAACACGATCCGCTGGCCGACCGCCACCCGGCGAGCAGGATCGACACGATCGACGACCGTCACGGCCGCGATGTCGGCCCACTGCGACGCCGGTCCCCCACCGGCAGCAGCGCGAAACTCCTCGTCCGTGCGGGCGGCAACCACCGAGATATCGCGCGACCAATCGACTCCCCAGAAAGCTTCCACCGCGTCGACCGCGGCACCGATGTTCGACGCGATACGCGACAGCAGGTAAACAGTGGCCGGGCCGCCCAGGCCAAGCAGTCGGACGGTGCGGTCGCCGACAACCAGTGACTTCGTCGCGGCACTGACCTGGCTGTGTGCCGGAGCCACCAGCTGTGCGCGTCGCGCCGAACGATCGAGCACCTGATCGCGCGGCGCGCCCGCCGCGGCAATCAGCCCAACGACAAACACCCAGCCAAGCAAAATCGGAAACCACCGGCGCTTCCGGCGACGCCACCCGGCGACGGGGGCCTCAGTAGCGGCGGGCGTCGTAGATCGGGCCAGACGAGTTCATCGGCACCACCCGCACCGGCACACCATAGGTGGAGGAATGGACCATCATCCCGTCACCGATGTAGATGCCCGCATGCGAAGCGTCGGAGTAGAAGGTCAGCACGTCGCCGGGCTGCAGGTCCGAGAGTGCAACCGGCTCACCGCCATGGGCCAGAGCCTGGCTGGAGTGCGGCAGTGCAATACCGGCCTGCTGGAACGCCCACATCACCAATCCGGAGCAGTCGAACCCGCCGGGTGCGGCGCCGCCCCATGAATAAGCCGAACCCACCTGCGTCAACGCGGCCTGAACAACGGTCGCGCGGTCTCCGCCGCCGCCAGGCGGCTGCCCAGGCATTCCCGGAAACATTCCCGCGGGCGGCGGGGCGTCACCCGGTGCCGGCGCGCCGTCGGGTGGTGGTGCACCGGGCGGTAACGCGTCCGGCGCCGGCGGACCCGGTAGTGGAGCCCCCTGAGGGACCGGTCCGGGATCAGCCAGGGCTGTGCGCTGGCCGGGCGACAACGACACGTACTGCGACTTGACGACAGCGATCTGCACCTGCAATTGGCTCTGCTTGGACTGCAGGCTCGCCCGTACCGCGGCTGCCTGCTCGGCCGCGCTCTTGGCGTCGGCCGCGGACTTGGCGGATGCCTCCTCGGCCTTGGCGGCCTGGTCTCCGGCAATCCGGAAGCTTGCCATCTGCGTGGACATCTGCCGCGCCATGACCCGCTGCACGGCCATCGTGTCGATCAGCTGCTGCGGTGACCCCGCTGTCAACATGGCGTACATGCCATCAACGTGGCCACCCATGTAGGTCGCGGCGGCGAGTTTGTTGACCGCGCCCTGGAACGTGGCCAGGCGGTCCTTCGCGGCCTGCGCGGCGGCCTGGTCATCGGCGAGCTTCTTTTCTGCCGCCCGCTGGATCGTCAGCTTGTCGTTCAGGTCGAGCTGCGCGCTATGCATCGCCTCGGTGGTCTGCTCGGCCTGCCGAGACAGCTCGCTGAGTTTTGCGAGCGCGTCGTCGGCTGGGTCGGCCGCCACATTCGCGGCAAGCGAACCGGATAACACTGCTAAGCCTGCAAGCGTCCCGACGACCCAGCGTGTCACAAACCGCGCGATCGGATGCCGAAAGCTGAGACTCAAGATTAGGTTCCTTGACTGCCGTCGAAGTTAGCCGTGGTTTAGGTCTCAAACAGGTTACGAAACGATATCGACGTTTGTCCAAAGGGGGTCGTTAAGAAAATGGATAGAATTCTGTCAGCACTATGTGAATAACGGGAAAACCGTGGCGGGACAGGGGTTTTGGGCACAGTCAATCAAGCGACACCAGACCCGCGATTCCGGCGGATCGGCACCAATCGCAGTCGTGGCGCCAATCCCACATCCGCAAGCACTTCCAATGCGGCACGCTCGTCCTGCAACAAAGTTTCCGGTACCCCGAGTAACACGCTGACCACGCAATCGCGGCATCCAGGGCCTCGCACCGCGCAGTCGTCACAGTCGATAACCACCGGTGCACCCGGCCCGGGCGCTGCGACGCCACTGCTGTCGGGTCCGCTGCTGCTTTGTGCCATCGGGGTCAGTCCTCTCGGTCGCGCTCGGTCGGGCAGTGTGAACGCTAACCGCAGGCACTGACATCCATCGCCGGAGCCGCCCGGCGTGGGAACAGCCCGGTGTCGGTGCGGGTGCTTAACGTCACCCCCATGGGTGTGACCGGTGCGACTCAGCTGAGTTTCGCCGACATTGAATCGAACCGGGCGCCAGCCGAAGAAATCTCGTTGCGTGAGACCACTTTCGTCGTGGTGGACCTGGAGACCACCGGCGGACGCAGCAGGAGCACCGACGGATCCCTCGCCGACGCCATTACCGAGATCGGGGCGGTCAAGGTCTGCGGCGGCGCCGTGCTCGGTGAGTTCGGCACCCTTGTTGACCCGCAGCGCAGCATCCCGCCTCAGATCGTGCAGCTCACCGGGATCACCACGGCGATGCTGTGTGACGCCCCGACGATCGACGCCGTGCTGCCGATGTTTTTGGAGTTCGCCGGCGATTCGGTGCTGGTCGCCCACAACGCCGGGTTCGATATCGGATTCCTGCGGGCCGCTGCCGAACGGTGCCATATCCCCTGGCCCCAACCGCAGGTGCTGTGCACGGTGCGGCTGGCCCGGCGGGTGCTGAGCCGCGAGGAAGCCCCCAGCGTGCGGTTGGCCGCCTTGGCGCGACTGTTCGCCGTCGCCGCCCAGCCCACCCACCGCGCGCTCGACGATGCCCGCGCCACCGTCGAGGTGTTGCACGCACTGATCGAGCGAGTGGGTAACCAGGGCGTGCACAGCTATGCCGACCTGCGCTCGTATCTGCCCGACGTGACGCCAGCCCAGCGCCGCAAACGGGTGCTCGCCGACGGCCTGCCGCACCGGCCCGGGATTTACCTGTTCCGTGGGCCGTCGGGCGAGGTGCTGTATGTGGGCACCGCGGTCGACTTGCGACGCCGGGTCAGCCAGTACTTCAACGGCGCCGACCCGCGCGGCCGGATGAAGGAGATGGTGGCGCTGGCCGACAAGGTCGACCATGTCGAGTGCGCACACCCGCTGGAGGCCGGTGTGCGCGAGCTGCGGATGTTGGCCGCACACGCACCGCCGTACAACCGCCGGTCGAGGTTTCCGCACCGTTGGTGGTGGGTGGCGCTGACCGATGAGGCCTTTCCACGCCTGTCGGTGGTGCGGGCACCGCGCCACGACCGCGCCGTCGGCCCATTTCGGTCTCGCTCCGACGCCGCCGACACAGCGACCCTGCTGGCGCGGTTCACCGGGATCCGAACCTGCACCCGGCGGCTGGCGCGTTCGGCGCTGCACGGGCCGGCCTGCCCCCAGCTCGAAGTGTCGCCGTGTCCCGCCGCCCGCGACGTAACCGCGACGCAGTACGCAGCGGCAGTGGCGCGCGCCGCGGCCTTGATAGACGGTCTGGACAACAGCGCGCTGGCCGCAGCCGTGCACCAGGTCGCTACGCTCGCCGAGCAGCGCCATTACGAGAGCGCCGCGCGGCTTCGCGACCACACCACCGCCGCCATCGAGGCACTGTGGCGCGGCCAGCGCCTGCGTGCGCTGGCCGCGCTGCCCGAGCTGATCGCCGCCGCCCCGGACGGAGCTGGCGGTTACCACCTTGCCGTGATCCGCTACGGCCAACTCGCCGCGGCCGGCACGGCCATGCGTGGGGTGCCGCCGACGCCGGTGGTCGACGCCATTCACGCTGGCGCCCAGGCAATCCTTCCGGTGCCGGCGCCACTCGGCGGCGCGCTCATCGAGGAGACCGCGCTCATCGCGCGCTGGCTGGCCACCCCGGGAGTGCGCATAGTGCGGGTGGCGGACGACGGATGGGCGTCACCGCTGCGGTCCGCCGGCGCCTGGGCTGGGTGGGCGGCCTCAGCACGCTCGGCCCGTCTGGCCGGCGAACAGGCTGTTCAGGACCGGGACTCAGATCTGCTGGCCGAACCGCACCCATCGCGTGAGCAGCTGTTCGGCCGCACCGGAGTCGATCGCTGCGCCGGCACGCCGCAACCCGTCCTCCCACGCCGGCAGCCATTCAGCGCGGCTGGATAGGCCGGCATGGGCGACGATCGCGCCGGCCGCGTTGAGAACCACGGCGTCGCGGACCGGGCCCTTGGCGCCGGCGAGCACCGAACGCGCCTCCGCCGCATTGGCTTGCGCATCGCCGCCCAGCAGCTCGCTGAGGTCGGCGCGGGCAAACCCGAACCCCGCAGGATCAAAAGTCAGCCTGTCCACGGTGCCTGCCTGCACTCGCCAAATCGTGCTCGTGGTGGTGGTGGTCAACTCGTCGAGCCCGTCGTCGCCGTGCACGACCAGCACGCTGGAGCGGCGCGCAGCGAACACCCCCGCCATCACCTCGGCGAGGTTGGCGAATGCGCAGCCAATCAATCCGGCCCGCGGCCGGGCCGGATTGGTCAGCGGCCCAAGCAGATTGAACACCGTCGGCACCCCGATCTCGCGGCGCACAGCCGATGCGTGCTGGTAGGACGGATGGAACAGCGGCGCGAAGCAGAACCCGATCCCGACCTCGGCCAGGCTGCGTGCGACCTGTTCTGGTCCCAGGTCGATGCGCACCCCGAGCGCCTCAAGCATGTCTGCGCCGCCGGACAGCGAGGACGCTGCCCGGTTGCCATGTTTGACCACTGACACGCCCGCGGCCGCCACCACGATCGCGGCCATAGTGGACAAGTTCACGGTGTTGAGGCCATCTCCACCCGTGCCGACGATGTCGACGGTATCGTCGCGGATCGCGTCGGCAGGCATCTGGCGGGCGTGGCTCAGCATCGCGTCGGCCAGCTCGTTGAGTTCAGCGGCGGTGGGAACTTTCATCTTCATCGCCACCCCGAAAGCAGCGATCTGGGACGGCCTCGCGGTGCCGGCCATGATCTGGTCCATGGCCCAGCCAGCCTGGCCGCGCGCCAATTCCTGCCCCGCGGTCAAACGACCCAGGACCTGGGGCCACGACGATGCCGGCCCGGCGTCTTCTCTCGGGGAGCCCCCGGGGGACGCGCCGGCAGCAGAAGCCTCCTTGCCGATGCGAGATGACAGAGCCACGCGCCGATGGTCCCACGAGGACCAACCGCCCCCCAACGGCGCTCACAAACACGCCGGAAACGACGCGAAACACGGAATTTGCGCCCCGGGTAGTGTTCGACAACTACAAAGCGTCATACTTGCGGATGTGACGAGCGCTGTAGGGACCTCGGGTACTGCGATCACGTCCCGAGTGCATTCGCTGAATCGGCCCAACATGGTCAGTGTGGGCACCATAGTCTGGCTTTCCAGCGAGCTGATGTTCTTTGCTGGCCTGTTCGCGATGTATTTCACCGCGCGAGCCCAGGCCGGCGGAAAGTGGCCGCCGCCGCCGACCGAGCTGAATTTGTACCAAGCCGTTCCGGTGACGCTGGTCTTGATCGCATCGTCGTTCACCTGCCAGATGGGCGTGTTCGCTGCCGAACGCGGCGACGTCTTCGGGCTGCGCCGCTGGTATGTGATCACCTTCCTGATGGGCCTGTTCTTCGTCCTCGGGCAGGGCTACGAGTACTACCACCTGGCGTCGCACGGCACCACGATCCCGGGCAGCGCCTACGGCAGCGTGTTTTATCTGGCCACCGGCTTCCACGGGCTACACGTCACCGGCGGTTTGATCGCCTTCATTTTCCTGCTGGCCCGCACCGGGATGAGCAAATTCACTCCGGCGCAGGCTACGGCCAGCATCGTCGTCTCCTACTACTGGCATTTCGTCGACATCGTGTGGATCGCGCTTTTCACCGTGATCTATTTCATTCGATGAGCCGACGCTAGACGAACAGGAGTGCTCGGTTGAAGAAACTGAGGTTCGCCCGATCCGGTGGCAGTCGTCCTGATCGCCCACGCCGGCGCCTTCACCGTCGATTGTCGGGAGGCCTGCTGCTGTTGATAGCGCTGACCGTCGCCGGCGGCCTGGCGGCGGTCCTCACCCCCACACCACAGGTAGCCGTCGCCGACGAGTCTTCCTCGGCGCAATTACGTGAGGGCAAGCAGCTGTTCGACACCTCTTGTGTGTCCTGCCACGGCGCCAACCTTCAGGGTGTGACAGACCACGGGCCGAGCCTGATCGGCGTCGGCGAGGCGGCCGTCTACTTCCAGGTGTCCACCGGCCGGATGCCTGCCATGCGTGGCGAGGCCCAGGCGCCGCGTAAGGACCCGATCTTCGACGAGTCGCAAGTCGACGCGATCGGCTCGTACGTGGAAGCCAACGGCGGTGGCCCCACCGTGGTGCGCAACCAGGATGGCAGCATCGCGATGCGATCGCTGCGCGGCGACGACCTGGGCCGCGGCGGCGACTTGTTCCGGCTCAACTGCGCCTCGTGCCACAACTTCACCGGTAAAGGTGGAGCGTTGTCCTCCGGTAAGTTCGCGCCGGACCTGGGGCCCGCCAACGAACAGCAGATCCTCACCGCGATGCTGACCGGCCCACAGAACATGCCGAAGTTCGCCGACCGTCAGCTTTCCTTCGAAGCCAAACGGGACATCATCGGCTACGTGAAGACAGTCACCGAAGAGCGCGCGCCTGGAGGCTACGGCCTCGGCGGCTTCGGACCTGCGCCCGAAGGCATGGCCGTCTGGATCATCGGGATGGTCGCCGCCATCGGGCTGGCACTGTGGATTGGGGCGCGAGCATGAGCGACGGCTCTCACGCGAAGACCGACTCTGACACCGACACAAAGGCCGCCGGGGTAGCCCGCGAGCCCGACGAGGCGGCGCTGGCCGCGATGTCGCCGCAGGAGTTGCTCGCACTGGGCGGCAAGCTCGATGGTGTCGAGATCGCCTATAAGGAGCCGCGGTGGCCAGTTGAGGGCACCAGGGCCGAGAAGCGCGCCGAGCGAGGCGTTGCCCTGTGGCTATTGCTGGGTGGCGCGTTCGGGCTGGCGCTGCTGCTGATCTTTTTGTTCTGGCCGTGGGAGTACAAGCCGAAGGAAGCCGAAGGTAGCCTCCTCTACTCGCTGACCACGCCGCTGTATGGTCTGACCTTTGGGTTGTCCATTCTGTCGATCGCTATCGGCGCAGTGTTGTTCCAGAAGAAATTCATCCCGGAAGAGATCTCGATCCAGGATCGGCATGACGGCGCCTCTCGCGAGGTCGACCGCAAGACCGTCGTGGCCAACCTCGCCAATGCCTACGAGACTTCGACGATCGGACGTCGCAAGCTGATCGGGCTGTCGTTTGGCGTGGGCATGGGAGCGTTCGGCCTCGGCACTTTGGTTGCGTTTGCCGGGGGCCTCATCAAAAACCCGTGGAAGCCGGTCGTGCCCACCGCTGACGGCCTGAAAGCCGAGCTCTGGACGTCCGGCTGGACGCCGCGCTACCACGGCGAGACGATCTATCTGGCACGGGCCACCGGTGCGCACGACTCAGCACCGTTCCTCAAAATGCGCCCGGAAGACATCGACGCCGGCGGAATGGAGACCGTCTTCCCCTGGCGAGATTCCGACGGCGACGGCACCACCACGGAATCTCACGAAAAACTGAACGCGATATCGATGGGTATCCGCAACCCCGTGATGCTCATCCGCATCCGACCCACCGACATGCCGCGCGTGGTCAAACGCCAGGGTCAAGAAAGCTTCAATTTCGGTGAGTTCTTCGCCTTCACCAAGGTCTGCTCGCACTTGGGTTGCCCGTCATCGCTGTACGAGCAGCAGTCCTACCGAATCTTGTGCCCTTGTCACCAGTCGCAGTTCGACGCAATGCATTTCGCCAAGCCCATATTTGGTCCGGCGGCCCGTGCGTTGGCACAACTGCCCATCACCATCGACAGCAACGGGTATCTGGTCGCAAACGGCGATTTCGTCGAGCCCGTTGGACCGGCATTCTGGGAGCGCACAACAACATGAGCCCGAAACTCAGTCCCCCGAAGATCGGCGATGTCCTGGCCCGCCAAGGCGAAGACATCGACACGCGCTATCACCCTTCGGCGGCAGTGCGCCGACAGCTCAACAAGGTCTTCCCGACACACTGGTCGTTCTTGCTCGGCGAGATCGCGATGTACAGCTTCATCGTGCTGCTGCTCACCGGTGTGTACCTGACGCTGTTCTTCGATCCCTCCATGGTCGACGTCACCTACAACGGCGTCTACCAACCGCTACGCGGAGTCGAGATGTCACGCGCCTACCAAACAGCGCTCAACATCTCCTTCGAGATCCGCGGCGGGCTGTTCGTGCGCCAGGTCCACCACTGGGCGGCCCTGATGTTCTCCGCCTCGATCATGGTGCACCTGGCACGCATCTTCTTCACCGGCGCGTTCCGGCGACCGCGAGAGGCCAACTGGGTCATCGGTGCGCTGCTGCTGATCCTGTCCATGTTCGAGGGCTACTTCGGCTACTCGTTGCCCGACGACCTGCTGTCCGGTATCGGGCTGCGGGCCGCGCTCTCGTCGATCTCGCTGGGCATGCCGGTGATCGGCACCTGGCTGCACTGGGCGCTGTTCGGCGGCGACTTCCCGGGCACCATCTTGATCCCCCGGCTCTACGCACTGCACATCCTGCTGCTACCGGGGATCATCCTGGCACTGATCGGGCTGCATCTGGCGTTCGTCTGGTTCCAGAAGCACACCCAGTTCCCCGGCCCTGGCCGCACCGAGCACAATGTCGTGGGCGTCCGGGTGATGCCGATTTTCGCGGTCAAGTCCGGCGCGTTTTTCGCCGCTATTGTCGGCGTGCTGGGCCTGATGGGCGGCCTGCTGCAGATCAACCCGATCTGGAACCTGGGTCCCTACAAGCCATCACAGGTGTCGGCCGGCTCGCAGCCGGACTTCTACATGATGTGGACTGAGGGCTTGGCCCGCATCTGGCCGGCGTGGGAGTTCTACTTCTGGCATCACACCGTGCCCGCACCGGTCTGGGTCGCGCTACTCATGGGCCTGATCTTTACCCTGCTGGTCATCTACCCATTCCTGGAAAAGCGGTTTTCCGGCGACTACGCGCACCACAACCTGCTGCAGCGGCCACGGGACGTCCCGGTGCGCACCTCGCTCGGCGCCATGGCGATCTCCTTCTACATGGTGCTCACACTGGCGGCGATGAACGACATCATCGCGTTGAAGTTCCACATCTCGCTGAACGCGACAACGTGGATCGGGCGCATCGGCATGGTGGTCCTTCCGCCCTTCATTTATTTCATCACCTACCGGTGGTGCATTTCGCTGCAGCGCAGCGACCGGGAGGTGCTTGAGCATGGCGTCGAGACCGGCATCATCAAGCGGCTGCCCCAGGGTGCCTACATTGAGCTGCACCAGCCGCTTGGCCCGGTCGACGGCCACGGCCACCCGATACCGCTGGAATACCAGGGCGCGCCGGTGCCCAAGCGAATGAACAAGCTGGGTTCGGCTGGAACGCCGGGTAGCGGCAGCTTCCTGTTCGCCGATCCCCCATCTGAGGACGCGGCGTTGCGCGACGCGACGCACGCCGCTGAGCATCGAGCCCTGACCGCGCTACGCGAACATCAGGAGGGCGGCGTCGGTTATCCAAACGGCGAACACGGCTCTTCAAACGGCGAGCACTAGCCCGACGACGATGCGGGCCGCGTAGCGGCCCGAGGAGAAGTTGGGCGATCAAACCCAGCCCGACGACGATGCGGGCCGCGTAGCGGCCAGCATCGTGACGCGATCCTCGGCCGTCAGAACACTGGCTATTGCGCAGCAACCAGGCTCTTGGTAATTCAGAGTGCATGGACGAGTGCGTGTAGTGCGCCGCTGTGGAGCAGTGAGCGGATTCGGTAGTGGGTGAGGTTGCGGATTCCGAGGGCGTCGCGGCGCAGTGCTTCCAGCCGTCCGTTGATGGCTGCGGTGGGTCCGTTGGAGGCGTGGTGGTCGAAGAACGCCAGGATGTCGTGTCTGCGGCGAGGACCGAGCGACCCGCCACGGGTCGAGCAGCCGGGCTGGACCGGTCTGCTCGTGGGTCGAGGTCAGGTCGATGATGAGTGTGACAAATCCATCCGGGCCGACGCGTCTGGGTGCCCAGCGGTGCTCGTCGACCCCGATCACCCGTACTCCCACCAGCCGATCCGGCCCGGCCGCCGCGATTGGGTCGGTGATCGTGCGCATCGCGATCGTGCTCACGGCGTGCCAGGACACGCCCAACTCGGCGGCGATGGCCGAGATGGTGGGCGGTCAATCAGCAACCGCCGCAACACATACCGGGCACAACGCCGGGTCGTACCGGATCGCGGCGCCGCCAACGTGCCCAGGTCCTGGTTGAACACCAGACGCCCACACGCAGTGGTGAGGCACCGGTAGCGGGGCACTGCCACCTTTCAGCACCAGCGGGTAACCGGTCACCGGGAGATCGGTCAACGGGCCACTGACGGCATCGCGGTAGCGGCCCTCGCGCCTGCCGCCCGGGCAGCGCGGATCGCGGATCACCGGTGTGCAGAAGGTGGTCGTGGACTCGTCATCGATGGCGGCGTCGGTGATGGTCCCGCCCCACTCGATGGTGCGCATGATCGTGTCGGCGACAACAGACGGCGGGCAGGCAGCAGCCACACGCACGGGCCACCTCGGTGGCGTGGTGGGCGAGTGTAGGAACCCGAATCGTCACCCACCGAGGCCCCGCCTCAGCTCAACGACACCATCCCACGCCGCGGATATCCGGCAGCCACCGGTGCACCCCTATTCACGAAGAGCCCGTTAAGGCGCGCGGCGACACGAATGGACGAGCGCTGCAAGTACACCGTGATTGGTGAACCAATCAACGAGGCAGCGAGACTGTGCGAACTGGCGGAGTTGCCCCCGGCTGTCTATTGGCGACGGCGCAGATCCTCGGTTGCGCGAGCGAAACGAACGCGCCCGTAGGCCTTCGGGCCAGACCGTGACACTTTGCGGGGATGAGCAACCTCCCGGACTGGCAATCTCGCCGAACTCAGCGAGCGATCCTCGTCAGGCAATGGTGGCGCCGTTGGCCCCGCGCTCACCGCGGTGACCGTCGGTTCCACCGGGGGGTGTGCCGACGCCAGCATCGCCGCCGGCACCGCCGGCGCCACCGGAGGTACCGACGCCGGCACCGCCGTCACCGCCCCCACCGCCGTCACCGCCGTCACCGCCCGCTCCGTGGTCGCCGGCCGCACCGCCAGAACCACCGGTTCCGCCCGCGCCGCCCCCACCGCCCCCACCGCCCGCGCCGCCAGCACCCGCGCCGCTACCGGGGGGACCGCCAATACCGCCTAGCCCGCCGTTACCGCCGTTGCCGCCGCTCCCGGCGCCGGCACCGACGTTGATACCGCCGACACCGCCCGCGCCGCCACTGCCACCGACACCACCCGGCCCACCATTGCCGTTGGTGCCGCCGGCAGCTGCCGCGCCGCCGGCGCCGCCGTCCCCTCCGCCCCCACCGTCGGTCCCTGCGCCGCCGGTCTCACCCGGTTCGGCAGTGGCGCCGTCGACCCCACTGCCACCGGCACCGCCCCCGCCACCGTTCCCACCCGTGCCGGGATTGCCCACGGTGCCAGGGAATAAGCCGCCGCTGCCCGCCCGCCCGCCCGCCCCCGCGGTCCCGCCGGCGCCGCCGGTACCTCCGGCACCTCCGATGGGGTTCGCCGAACTATCGCCGGCGGCGCCGTTGCCGCCCTGACCGCCGAAGCCACCATTGCCACCATTGCCACCATTGCCGTTGGTGTTACCCATGCCGGGACCGCCTTCTCCGCCTTGGCCTCCTGCGCCCGCGGCACCGCCGGTGCCGCCGGTGCCGCCGGGAGTGGTGGCATCTCCGCTTGCCCCACCGTTGCCCCCGGTACCCCCGTTGCCGCCGGCACCGGCCAGCTGCAGTACACCCGGTACGCCGCCTACACCGCCCGTACCGCCCGCACCGCCCGCACCACCGACACCACCGGCCGCGGCCGCCCCGCCGTTTCCGCCAACTCCGCCCGCACCGCCGGCGCCGGCGGAGTTGGGGAACACGGACTTGCTCGTACCGTTGCCGCCGACACCGCCAGTGCCTCCTGTACCGCCGTTGCCTCCGTTGCCCCCGACGCCGGTTCCGGCGGCGCCACCATTGCCGGCGTTGCCGCCGACGCCCCCGTTGCCGGTGGTACCGGTACTGTTGACAATTCCGCCGTCGCCGCCGGTGCCGCCGGCACCGCCCTGGCCGCCGTCGCCCGAAGTGCCGCCGGCACCGGCCGATCCGCCCTGCCCGCCCTGCCCGCCAGCCCCACCCCTCAACCCGGGATTACCCTGACCTAAGATCACGGGTGCGCCTGGGCTGCCTGTGCCGCCCGCGCCGCCCTGGCCGCCGGTGCCGCCGGTACCGACATTGCCCGCGGTGCCCGCGGTCCCCGCTCCGCTACCGGGGGCACCGCCAGCTCCCGCCGACCCGCCGGTACCCCCGGCACCGCCCGCAGCGCCGGGTGCGGCGGCGACCCTGCCGCCGGCACCGCCGGCACCGCCGGCACCGCCGGCGCCGCCGGTCCCGCCGAGACCGCCGGCGCCATTCGTGCCGCCCACACCGGCCGTCCCGCCCTGCCCCCCCTGGCCGCCGGCCCCACCGTTGGTCCCGGCGCCGCCAGCAACGCCGGTCCCACCATTGATCCCCGAACCGCCAGCACCACCAATACCGCCTTGCCCACCAGCACCGCCGGTACCGGAACCACCCACGG
>Ga0209693_10000031_pt1 | contig 54867 bp, 43 predicted proteins | sample HubBroMetageWRM3_FD_188345 | JGI IMG/M metagenome (GOLD analysis project Ga0209693, IMG submission 188345) | Warmed soil microbial communities from the Hubbard Brook experimental Forest, New Hampshire - Hubbard Brook CCASE Soil Metagenome WRM 3... | ecosystem: Environmental > Terrestrial > Soil... | reverse complement strand
ATTATCTGGACCGACGTGGACGGCCTGATGACCGCCGATCCGCGGCTGGTGCCCGGTGCGTCCACGATCGCTGAGATCTCCTATCGGGAAGCAGAGGAGATGGCACGCCTTGGTGCCAAGGTCCTCCATCCGAAAACTCTTCGCGCGGTGACTCAAAGCGGGATCCCACTCTGGATCCGCAATACATTTGCGCCGCAACTGGCGGGAACGAAAATCACGCCTGCCGGGCCTCCGAAAGCGCTACCCAGAGCAACCTCTGCCGCGAACTCTGCAGCGTGGTACAGCGAGGCGCAGCGACCTTGTGCCGACGCAGATTAAGCAAAATTGCCCATGGATACCTACCAGTGCATCGCTCCAGACGTGAAGCTGGGGCAAAACGTGAAGCTCTCCAAGTTCATCAACCTTTACGGTTGTGAAATTGGCGACGACTCAAAGATCGGAGCCTTCGTCGAAATCCAAAAGAACGCGAGCGTTGGCAAGCGCTGCAAGATTTCAAGCCACACGTTTATCTGTGAAGGCGTAACGATTGAAGACAACGTCTTCATCGGCCACGGCGTGATGTTCATCAATGACAGCTATCCAAGAGCCACTGCGGCCGACGGCAATCTGCAAACCGAAGCCGACTGGAAGGTCGAGCGCACCGTAGTCAAAAAGGGAGCCTCGATCGGCTCTGGAGCCACGATTCTCTCGAACGTCAGCATCGGTGAAAACGCGATTGTGGGAGCCGGCAGCGTGGTCACCAAAGACGTCCCGCCGGGCAGCATCGTAGTTGGAAATCCAGCAAAAGTTCTGCGTCATATCGACAAAATTACGGAGGTTTCAAAGTGAGTGGTTCTCATAGCACGAACTCCAGCACAGCCAACAGCATTCCTTTTCTTGATCTGGTTACTCCCCACGTGGAACTCGAGCAGGAGTTGACCGAGGTTTTCCGCAAAGCCCTAAAGACGGCGGGTTTCATCGGCGGTCCCATGGTTGAAGAATTTGAGAAAGCCTTCGCGGCTTTCTGCGACACCAGCTATTCCGTCGCGATCAGCAGCGGCACCGACGCTCTGCGCTTCGCCCTCATGGCCAGCGGAGTGAAGCCCGGCGACGTCGTGGTCACCGTGCCGCACACCTTCATCGCCACCACGGAAGCGATTTCGCAGGCCGGCGCGTTGCCCGAGTTCGTAGACATCGATGAACAGACCTACAACATGGACCCGGCAAAACTCAAAGAGTATCTGAAGAAACAATGCACGGTCGACGAAGCCGGCAAACTGATAAGCCGCCGCAGCGGCCGTCCGGTCACCGCTGTGGTTCCGGTCCATCTGTACGGGCAGATGGCCGACATGGATCCCATTCTCGAGCTGGCTGAGCGCTATCGATTAGTCGTTATTGAAGACGCGTGCCAGGCGCACGGCGCCGAATATTTCTCACGAAAGCATAACCGCTGGATGAAGGCCGGATCGATGGGACGAGCCGCCGCATTCAGCTTTTATCCTGGGAAAAATCTGGGCGCATGCGGCGAAGCGGGCGCTGCCACAACAAATGACGCGACCATCGCAAAGACCATGAAGATGCTCCGGGATCACGGGCAGGCCACAAAGTACTATCACGACGTTGAAGGCTACAACGGCCGCCTCGACTCGATTCAGGCCGGTCTTCTGCATGTGAAGTTAGCCCATTTGGCAAAGTGGAATGCGCAGCGCCGCGAACGCGCAACGGAATACAAGCGCTTGCTCAAGGCCGTAGATCGCAGCTTGGTTCCACCATGCGAGCCCTCGTGGTCGCGCGCGGTCTATCACCTGTATGTCGTCCGAACCGCAAATCGCGAAGGCCTGATGGACCATCTCAAAAAGGCTGCGATCGGCACCGGAATTCACTACCCCATTCCCCTGCACCTGCAGAAAGCCTACGCATGGATGCAATACAGTCTCGGCGACTTCCCCGTAACAGAGAAGGCCGCCGCGGAAATCGTTTCCTTGCCCATGTTCCCGCAGCTAATGGCGGAACAGCAGGCCCGAGTCGCAGCGGAAATATCTGACTTCACCTCCATGACGGCTCGCAAGAACGTCGAGCATGACCCAGCTTCTCTCGCAACAGCGGAACGGACTGCATAAATGAGCTTTCATTTTGATAGCTTCGCGACACCTATCTAGCATCAATCCGTTTCAGGCGACGCGGTTTCGCAACAGCCCGTCGAATTCAATTCTGACTCAATCATGCTATCTCCGATTAAGACAGAAACGAGAGTGCTTCACCCCAAGACTTGAGTGGCGGCGGAGATCAGATTATTTCTACCTAGATAGGAGCATGCGGGGGAAGTATAGAGAGCGATGCGCCGGGGACCACCCGGAGAGGCTGGACGATTCCAGTCCCCCGCTCCAATAAATCGTTAGTCATTAATGCCAGTAAGCATGTCAGAGAGTCTCAAATACGTTGTCATCACACCGGCGCGGAACGAGGCGCAGTTCATTGAACTGACGCTGGAGTCCGTGACAAATCAGACGGTGCTTCCACGGAAGTGGGTCATCGTGAGCGATGGCTCGACCGATGGGACCGATGACATCGTGAAGAAGTACGTGGCACGGTATCCGTGGATCGAACTGGTGCGTATGCCGGAGCGCGCTGAACGCCACTTCGCCGCCAAAGTTCACGCGTTCAATGCGGGCTACGCGAAAGTGCGCGGCACCGCGAGCGACGTCATCGTCAGCCTGGACGCTGATATCTCATTCGAAAACGATTATTTTTCGTTTCTGCTCGAGAAATTATCGACCGATCAAGCGCTGGGATTGGTAGGAACGCCTTTTCGGGAGTTGTCCGGCGGGACCTACGACTACCAGTTCGTCAACATAGAGCATGTGTCAGGAGCATGCCAGGTGTTTCGCCGTGAATGCTTCGAAGCGGTTGGCGGATACGTGCCAGTGAAGGGCGGCTCGATTGATCTCATAGCCGTGATTACCGCGCGGATGAAGGGTTGGAAGACTAGGACATTTTCCGAAAAGAGTTGCTTGCACCATCGCGCAATAGGGACCGCGGGGCGCAGCCCGTTGAAGTCACGCTTCAAATACGGCATCAAAGACTACGCAATAGGCAATCACCCCGTGTGGGAGCTCTTCAGGACCGCCCGTCAAATGGCTCTGCCACCTGTTCTAACCGGAGGGCTGGCCCTCGCCGCAGGCTATCTTTGGGCAATTGTCCGTCAAGTTCCGCGTCCGGTATCACCCGAGCTGATTGCTTTCCATCGACGAGAGCAAATGCAACGCCTAAGCCGGTTCATTCGCCGTAACCGCTCCGTTGTCGACGACAACGTGAAACCGTCCCAATTACACCCAGAGGCAAGGTAAATTCATGTGTGGAATAGTCGGCGTTTTGGGATTTTCGAATAGCGACTTTCGGGTTACGAAGCCGTATCTCGCCCGTCTGCGTGATCAAATGATTCACCGAGGGCCGGATGGCGCCGGGCTTTGGGTCGACTATGCCTTAAACGTCGGCTTGGGACACCGCCGGCTCGCGATCGTAGACCTCTCCCCGGAGGCCGACCAGCCGATGTCCAATGAAGATGGAAACCTCTGGGTCTCTTTCAACGGCGAGATCTACAATCACGCCGAGCTCCGTCAAGAGCTCGACCGCATTCGGCCGCGGCATTGGAAAACCGATCACTCAGATACTGAGGTCATCGTCCACGCATTTGAAGAGTGGGGCATCGACTGCGCAAACCGGTTTCGAGGCATGTTTGCAATCGCGATTTGGGATGGTCGTTCCCGCGAGATGTGGCTCATCCGCGACCGGATCGGCATAAAGCCGCTCTATTACACGCTGGACAACGGCCGACTGGCCTTCGCATCAGAGATCAAGGCGCTCTTCGCCGATCCCCTCCAGAGTCGCGATATTGACGAAGAGTCGCTGTTTCATTATCTCTCCTTCCTCACGACCCCAGCGCCGCGCACTTTGTACCGGGGAATCCACAAACTTCAGGCCGGGACGTGGTTGCGGGTCCGACCGGACGGAAGTGTTCAGCAACGTCGATATTGGGATGTCTGGGAACACACGACGCCGCTCATAGGCGTTCCGGAGCCCGAGCTTATCGAGCGCCTCATGGCCGAGCTGCGAACCTCGATCCGCCTGCGGAAAATGGCGGACGTTCCAATCGGTGTCTTCCTTTCCGGCGGAATCGATTCCAGTACGAATGCGACTCTGTTCTCGGAGGGCGAGTCCGAGCAAGTGCACACCTTTACGGTCGGGTACGAGGGCAATTACGCATCCGCTCCTAACGAGACGGAGTACGCTCGCCGCACCGCCGCCAGAGTCGGCGCATCTCATCACGAGATCCTGTTGAACGCCGGTGATGCAATCGGATTCCTCGAGACCATGGCCAGGCTCCAGGACGAGCCTCTAGCGGACCCGGTTTGTCTCCCTATTTACTTTTTATCGAAGTTGGCCCGGGAGCACGGATGCATCGTCTGCCAGGCGGGCGAAGGCGCCGATGAACTGTTCTGTGGCTATCCCCTCTGGCTCCGGTTTCTACAACTACAGAGTGCCAACCGCCTTCCCGTACCTTCCGTGATCAAGCGCCTCGGCTTGGGCGCACTGGCGGCCGCCGGCAGGGATCAGACGGTCCATTACGAGTGGCTGCGACGAGGGGCCAGGGGCGAGCCGGTGTTTTGGGGCGGTGAGGAAGCGTTTACGCACGTCCAGAAACTCCGGTTACTCCACCCTGACTTGCGGAATCGGTTCCGTGATCTCACTTCATGGGATGCGATTTCGCCGATCCGCGAGCGGTTCCTCGCTAACGCGTGGGACAAGTCCGATTTCCACTGGATGTCGTATCTAGACCTGAACCTCCGGCTGCCTGAGTTGCTGCTGATGCGCGTCGATAAAATGAGCATGGGCGTTAGTCTCGAAGCCCGCGTTCCTTTTCTCGATCACAAGTTTGTCGAACTCGCGCTCAGCATACCGGCTAAGGCGAAACTCGGATCCGGAGGGACAAAATATCTTCTCAAAAAGGCTGTTCGCGGATTGTTGCCCGATGAAATCATCGATCGAAAAAAGCAGGGCTTCAACGTCCCGCTCCGCGAGTGGTCCAACGGCGCACTTGGGGCGACCACGCGAAGCGAGTTGCAGGCCTTCTGTGCTGACACTTCTTTCCTGGACATCAATGAAGTGACGAAGTTGCTGGATAGTCCCGCGCGGGCAACCGCCTGGCCCCTGCTCAACTTCGCGCTGACAGTCCGGCAAACTCAACAGCGTGATGCAGTTCCCGCAGCGGTTTAGCTCAGGGATGTCATAGCTCCTGAAATTCTTATCAGCGCAATGGAAATCGTTGCGAGTGAATGCGGCGGAATGGGCTTGTAGGATGCTGATTATCAATGCTGACGACTGGGGTTATGACGCGCACACCACAAGGCGAGCCCTCACCTGTGTGGAACGTGGCTCCATTTCATCAGTCAGTGCGATGGTATTCATGGACGACTCCGAACGTGCGGCTGCGGTGGCGCGAAACCGCGGAATCGACGCCGGGCTCCATTTGAACCTGGATACTCCTTTTAGCAAAGTTCCCATTACGAGCGACCTGGTGGAACACCAAGCCAGGCTTGCGAGTTTCCTTCATAGTCCGTTCTCACGCCCGTTTTTCCACCCGGGTTTGGTTCGATCATTCGAATATGTCGTGTCGTCCCAACTGGCTGAGTACGATCGTTTGTACGGCGCGCCGCCCCGACGGATCGACGGACACCACCATTTGCACCTGGCTGCAAATGTGCTTCTTGGCAGGCTGCTCCCCCTCGGTACGATACTGCGGCCGCATTTTTCCCGGGAATCCGGAGAGAAGCGAATTCGCAACTCTGTTTTCAGGTGCTATTCGAAACTGATGCTGAAAAGGAGCCATCGAACGGTCGATTGTCTGTTCGCTCTGCCGCCTCTCGAACCCAAAAGGCTCCTGCAGATCTTCTCCAGGTCTCGTGAGGTTACTATTGAAGTTGAGACACATCCGACCAACCCGGTTGAGTTCGAGTTCTTGACGGGGGGAGGTCTATTTCGACTTCTAGGCGACATCCCTCTATCGCGTCACCACCTCCCCATACCCGCCTGAAATCGTCAAAAGACCTAATCTATGCGTACAGGACGAGCCACCGTCGTAATAGCATTTGCCGAGGCTCTGTCTGCACCAGAAGTTGCATGGAGTCTCCTTGATGCCGGTTTTAACGTCACGAGTATCGCCCGCCGCGGGCGCGGCTCAGCGCTGCGGCACAGTCGCAAGGTGGTTTGCCACGAGATTTGCCCCCCCGAACAGGACATGGCCCAGGCTCTCCGCGATATGGCGTCGGTACTGAACTCGTTCGGCGATCGGCATGACGACCCAGTACTCTTATTTCCGCTGGATGATACAGCGTTGTGGATGTGTAGTGAATTGGCTCCAAACGAGAACTGGATCTTAGTCGGCCCCGGCAAATCCGGTACCGATCTTGCACTTAATAAGTCCCAGCAAACTCAGCTTGCGTGCGAAGCTGGTTTCAAGGTCCCCGAAACAGGTGTGGCCAGTTCGATCGATCAAGCTATAGCCCTCAGCGAACAGATTGGATTTCCTCTTGTTCTGAAACCCGTAGAGTGCACTTCAGTGCGGAATGGACGGAAAATAGGGCGTACGACACGGATTTGTGCGAACGCAAACGAATTCGAAGCGGCTCTTCGAGGGTGGAATGAAAGCATAACCTTGCTTCTGCAGAAATACATCATTGGAGTTGGAGAAGGTGTATTTGGATTGGCAACTCCGGAAGGAGTCCAGGCCTGGAGTGCTCATCGTCGCCTACGAATGATGAATCCCCATGGTTCAGGCGCCTCTGCCTGTGTATCGATACCTGTAGATGAAAGCATACGACAGAAGACCGAGGCCCTCATTGCGAACGCGAGGTGGACAGGGCTATTCATGGTAGAGCTGCTGAGAGACCGGTCGGGGGAAGCGTGGTTTGTTGAACTGAATGGTCGGCCCTGGGGCAGCATGGCGCTGGCCCGCCGCCAAGGCCTCGAATATCCGGCTTGGAGCGCGTCCATGGCGCTCGCCCATGGTTCGCACGTCGGTACGGTCAAATCTGCTTCACCGGGGCTGGTCTGCCGGAACCTTGGCCGCGAGCTTATGTACCTGCTGTTTGTTATCCGTGGTCCAAGATCCGCGGCAATGGTCGAATGGCCCTCGATCTGGAAAGCACTGGGCTCGATCCTGCAAACTAGCCGCAGTGAACGTTATTACAACTGGCGTAGTGACGATAAGAAAGTTTTTTTTGCAGATTGTTTTTACACATTACGAAATAACCTACTTAAGGCAGGAGGCTAATTACGCGTGAAAGTTCTTGCCGCTTGTCATGTCCATTCTAACCTGTCTTATGACGGTAGTTATACGCTCGAAGCGTTGAGTGACAGGTTCAGTCGCGCTGGTTATCGTGTAGTGCTGATGACGGAACATGATCGCGGTTTCTCACCCGAACGGCTGCGCCAACTGCGCCAGTTATGCGAAGCAGCCAGCACGAGCAGTCTCTTGATGATACCGGGCATTGAGTATAGCGATGCTTCAAATCAGGTCCACATTCTAGTGTGGGGTGACGTTCCATTCTTAGGCGAGAACCTGCCGACGAGGGAGACTTTGCAGAGAGTTAAGGAGGCGGATGGCGTGGCGGTGCTTGCGCATCCGTTTCGAAGAAATGCTTGGCAGTGTTTCGAGCCAAGTTGGGGAGAGGCACTTGCAGGAATCGAGGTGTGGAATCGAAAGTACGATGGCTTTGCACCCAATCGCATCGCGCAAGATCTACAGCGAAGTGTCGGTGCCATTCCTTTTGTTGGCTTGGATTTCCACACTCAGAGACAGTCGTTTCCGCTCGCGATGGCAATGGACATTGACTCGGCAGTGACCGAGCAGACCGTCCTGGAGTGTATTCGCGCACGTCGAGTCAACCCCCGAGTGTTTGGATTCGAGGTCAACGGGCAACTAGTCCGGCACGCCTTGCCGATCCTGAAGGGGGCGGAAGTCTTCCGAAAGAAGGCCGCTCGTGCCTCGAGAAAGATGAAGTTGCACGTCTGACTGCCCTATGTCATCAATATCCCAACTTCCGCATATCAACGTCTGTATCTGCACATTCCAGCGGCCTGAATACCTATGCCGAACATTGAAGGCGTTGAAGGCACAGCAGACCGACGACCTCTTCACCTACTCGGTGGTTGTCGTGGACAACGATGCCGAGGCATCAGCCAGAAACACAGTATCCGACTTTACGTCTCTCGGCGGGCATTCCGTGACATTCGTCGTGGAGCCACAGAAGAACATCGCGTGTGCCCGCAACGCTGCGGTGTCGCATTCATATGGGGATTACATCGCCTTTGTCGACGACGATGAATACCCGGCTCAGGATTGGCTTCTCAAATTATTCCAGACCTGCAAAGGCGCTGATGTGGATGGCGTCCTGGGGCCGGTCAGACCCTATTTTGACTGCGCTCCTCCCGCTTGGGTCACGAAAGGAGCATTTTTCGAAAGGCCATCGCATCCGACGGGCACGGTATTACAGTGGTCGCAGACACGTACTGGGAATGTGCTCTTCTCGCGGCGAATTTTGCCGACAGACGAAGCGCCCTTCCGTGTTGAAATTGGGACTGCCGGAAGCGACATCGACTTCTTTCGGAGGTTAATGGAACGAGGTCGAAGATTCATTTGGTGTGAAGAGGCGGTCGTTTTTGAAGTCGTCCCGGCCTCACGATGCCGGCTGAGTTACCTGTTGAAACGCGCCCTTATGCGTGGCAGCAAGTTTCACGGGCATCCTGTCAATCGGATGAAGAATGCGATGAAATCCTTGATAGCGGTTCCTGCTTACATTATTGCCCTGCCATTCCTCGCGTTGCTCGGCGCACACGTTTTTATAAAGTATTTAATAAAGCTCTGCGACCACTTCGCCCGGCTTCTCGGTTTTGCTGGCATCGAGCTCGTAGGGCAGAGACCAACCTAGCAAGCCGCGCCGGGACCAGTCTCGATCTGCCCGGCACGTCATTTTGGCATGTACCACGAGAAGTCCCTGACTGAGTGGCGGCAAGCGCGTGTTTGATCGAAGAATTACCGAAGATGTATGTACCCGGAATGGAGAGTCGCTGATGGGCCTGAAACTTCTCAAAGATGATTTAAAGATTGACAGGCGCAAAATCCACAGAACGAATGCCGAAGTGGGGCATGTGAAACCGGAGGGCGTGTGATCAGTGTCTGTGGCAGAAAAATCAGAATCACAGGACGGTTTTTAAGGATCGCCCGCGTGGACGGCGACAGGCATAGATTCCTGGATGACCCGGAGCCGATGGTGAAGGCGCTTAAGAGCTGCGGAGCCCGCATAGACATCTTCACCTTCATGCAAAGGCTTACTGAGCGGGAGCCAAAATACTCCTACCCCATGGAGTGGGAGAATCTGGCCGTTCTGCCCGTATCTACTTTTGATCATTGGTTTACAAAGCAAATACGTTTCGCGCCTCGCGGCAGGGTACGACAGGCAGAAAAGAAGGGTGTAAAAGTTCGGGAAGTGCCGTTTGACGACGCTCTCGTCAAAGGTATCTGGGAAATCTATAATGAATCCCCGGTTCGCCAAGGGCGGCATTTCCCGCACTACGGTAAGGATCTCCTAACAGTGCATAAAGCGGAAGCGACACATCTTGATAGCAGCGTTTTCATCGGGGCGTATTTCGAGGAAAGACTCATTGGTTTTGCCAAACTGGTTCATGATGAAACCCATACGCAGGCGAACCTGATGAATATTCTCTCGTTAACGCAATACCGCGACAAGTGCCCAACCAACGCGTTGCTTGCACAAGCGGTTCGTTCTTGCGCCGCTAGAAGCATCCCTTTTCTCGTTTACCAAAAGCTCCTATACGGCAAGGAGAAATCGAGTAGCTTAAGCAATTTCAAAGAAGTAAATGGATTTGGGGGAATGGACGTGCCTCGCTACCACGTTCCATTGACGCCCCTGGGCTGGCTGGCGTTGCATCTGGGCTTCCACAAAAGACTCGCTGACCGTTGCCCAGAACCGGTTCTCACCAAGCTTCGCGACCTCAGACGAGCGTGGTACAACCACAGAGTTCGGCTGGGGGAAGCCGGTCCAACCGAAGTCGCCTAATAATGCCTGGAATCGTCGGTTTAATTACGCGGATTCCTCGGCAGCGGGCGGAGCCTCTATTGCTGCGGATGGTGGAAAGGCTTCAGCACGAATCCTTTTATGTCACCGGAACCTGGATTGATGAGGAACTAGGGGTATACGTCGGATGGGTGGCCCGCGAGGGTTCGTTCTCGGCAAATATGCCACTCCGTGACGGGCGCAACGAAAACGTGCTCGTCTTTTCGGGCGAAGACTACTCAAGGTGCTCCTCCTCGGCCCCCATGGCGGTCCGGTCCGATGGGCAGGATGGCCCCGGACATATCCTCGAACGGCGCCACGACGATCCCGCATTTCCTGAAAGTTTGAACGGCCGCTTCCAGGGGCTGTTGATTGATCGTCCACGGGGTTGCGCGCTGCTATTCAATGATCGCTATGGAATGCACCGCGTGTATTATCACGAATCCGCTGATGCATTCTACTTCGCCGCGGAAGCCAAGGCCATTTTGGCTGTGTGTCCCGAGCTCCGGCGGGTGGACCCCCGCGGGTTGGGGGATCTGGTTTCGTGCGGTTGTGTGCTTGAGAATCGTTCGCTGTTCGAGGGCCTTAAGATTCTGCCTCCGGGATCGGCATGGACTTTCCGGCCGGGCGCCTCTGTCCAAAAGTCCTTTTATTTCCAGCCGCGGGAATGGGAAGAACAGACACCGCTGGAACACGAGGCATACTATGAAGAGCTAAAGTCTGTATTCACTCGCAATCTGCCACGTTACTTCGAGGGCAGGCAGCGTATCGGGATGTCGTTGACCGGTGGATTCGACACCCGAATGGTGATGGCGTGGCAGAAATGCCCGGCGGGATCGCTTCCGTGTTACACCTTCGGTAGCGCGTTCCATGAGAATCGGGATGTGATCATCGCGCGGAGGGTGGCGCGCGCCTGCGAGCAGCCGCACCGTGTAATCGTAGCCGGGGCCGATCTGCTGGGGAACTTTGCTAGATATGCCGAACGGACGGTGTATCTGACGGACGGCTGCACCAGCGTTAACCACGCCCCAGTCCTCTATTCGAACGAGAATGCACGAGCGATTGCACCCGTAAGAATGACCGGGAACTATGGCGATCAGATAATTCTGCGGTTGAGAGCTTTCAAGCCCTCGAGATTGACGCCGAGTTTGTTCCATCCCGACTTTGCCGCCCACGTCAACGCCGGCGTCGAGACGTATCGTGCCGCAACCGATACACACCCCCTTACCTTCGCAGCCTTTCGTCAAGCGCCTTGGTTTCATTACGGACTGGCGGCACTCGAGCACACCCAGCTCACCCTGCGCACGCCATACCTGGATAACGACTTCGTGCGTACGAATTACAGGGCGCCTCAGTCGGCATTAGCAAGCAACGAGGTGCGCTTACGCTTGATCGCGGAAGGCAATCCCTCCCTTCGGCAAATAGCGACGGACCGCGCCAGCAGTAGCTCCATCGCAATTACCGCAGCCTTGGTCCACGCCTATCAAGAGCTTACCTTCAAGGCGGAGTATGCATACGACTACGGTATGCCGCCACTTGCGGCCCGGGCCGACCATCTGGTCTCGTGGCTGCATCTGGAGCGGCTCTTCCTCGGTCGGCATAAGTATTACCATTTTCGAGTCTGGTATCGAGACGCCCTTTCAAAGTATGTACGCGAGATGCTGCTTGATGAACGCACGCTTTCCCGCCCATACTGGGATCGCCGCGCCGTTGAGGCAGTCGTTCGCGGTCACCTCGTGGAAGGGAAAAACTACACCAGTGAGATTCACACCCTCCTCACAGTGGAGCTGATTCACCGCCTTTTCGTCGACACAAGATGATTGTCGAGTTCGCGCCCGGGAAGAGTGAATGCTCCAAACGTCGGCGGAAGAGCGGGGAGAATGCTGCCGATTTGCGTCGACGGCAGGCGATACCTCGAATCCGAAATTGAGGAGCAGCATAAACCGAGATGGGAATTTTGACGGCGAATATGCATTTGGGGTTGAAGAAGAACCTAAGTAATTTGCGAATTAAGTGCCCCTGGATTGTTGCGGCGGTCTCCGTCCTGGCTCTCAACGCATTACTTCTGTTCGTCTTGATCCCCAAGGTGTCCAGCCGAACGAACTGGTTGTACAACTCGGACGGATACGTCGACACTTACGAACAAATCGCGGAAAATCTGGCGGCGGGCCACGGATACAGAGTCTATCCGGACACTGCCTGGACACTCTCACGGGAACCGGGATATCCGGTTCTCCTGGCCGGGCTTTTTTGGATGTTCGGCGATAATTTGACAACGGTACAGCTTGCGAACATGCTTTTCACGTTCGCAACGGCGGGGCTAATCGCGCTGCTAGCTCGTAGAGTGTCTGGCAGCAAGGTAGTAATTGTAGGCGCCCCCTTACTGTTCCTTTTCCATCCCGGAACACTCATTGCCGAGAGTCGTGGAGGAGTCGAAGCGGCATTCACCTTTTTTCTTGTCCTCTTTATGCTAACGGTGTACCGGGCGATTGAGACCCGCCGATGGTTCGATTACTTGTTGGGTGGGGCCGCATTAGGGGCGACGGTGTTGACCAGGAGTACCCCGATACTGTTCCCCGTTTTGCTGCTAGCCTATCTTGCTGCGATTGAACCAAAGCGATCATGGTTGAGGCTCTGCCGGAACGGCGCTATCATGGCGATCGCTGCTCTTACGATTCTCTCTCCATGGGTCATTCGCAACTACTCACTAGTCGGAAAGTTCGTACCGACTGCGTCGGTCTTGGGAATATCGGCCCACGCGGGCCTCTATAACAACACGCACTACTCTGGTGCGGAGAGCTGGGCACTGGTTGACCGGCAAGGTGCGCGTGAGCGCAGAAGGCTGGCTGAGGATCTCGGGTACCCTTTCAAAGTAGAGGCACTCGGATACTTTCAGGATTTCTACTCCAGTCGAGACGAAGTTAGATTCTCTGATTATCTTCTGAAGCAGGTCATCGGTGAGTATCGCAGGTCCCCGAGTCTCTTCATGAAATGCGTGGGCGCCAATCTGTTTAACTTCTGGTTCAGAGGCAAGACGACAGAGTCCACCAGACTCAACTTGATTCTCGAAGTGCCCTATCTTTTTCTTGCGCTGGCGGGCCTGGTGATGGCGGTGAGAAACGGTGCGTTCAATGCGGTAGCCCCAGTGCTTCTTTTGATCGCATACCTCGTAGCTGTTTCGGTGGTCGTTCTTGCGCAGGCAAGATACAGCGTGCCGCTGATTCCTTTTCTCTCCATCTTCGTATGTATCGCCGCGGACGGGATAAGGACAACGGTTGATTGGCGGCTCAAGACGGACAAACATGGTGCTGTACTGTTGGCGGCTGCAAAGTGCCAGTCCCAATAATAGGAGATTGAGACAGCAGTGGTACCTACAGGGTTGAAACAACGGCGGGACAGTGGGGTCAGGTTGTCGGTCGTCATCCCCGCGTATAACGAAGAGGCGCGCCTGCACGAGACGCTGCGCAAGACCGTCAGCTGGTGCGATGCGTACGACCTGGAATTCGAAGTCATTGTAGTGGACGACGGCAGCCGGGACGGGACCGTGGCGTTGGGACGGGTCTTCGCGGAAAGCGACCAGCGGATCCGTGTTCTTGCCTGTGCGCACATGGGAAAGGGGGCCGCGGTCCGCACGGGGATGCTTGACGCGAAAGGCCACTTTGTTCTCTTTATGGACGCTGACGGCGCGACGCCGTTAAGCGAGATTCCAAAGCTGATCGCGGGGATCGACGAGGGGTACGACGTGGCGATCGGCTCGAGAGTCGTCCGCCGGGAAGGTGAAGCGGAGGTCAAGACGCCGCTCCATCGACGGGTGATTGGTCGCACCTTCGCGTTCTTTACCGGTTTGTTGGCCTTGGGTGGCATTGCTGACACCCAGTGCGGTTTCAAGATGTTCCGGCGTGAGGTAGCCGTGGCGATCTTCTCCCGACAAAAGACGGTAGGCTTTGCCTTCGACGTTGAGATCCTTTTCATAGCGCGCCGGCTTTCACTCTCCGTCCTTGAGATACCGGTCAACTGGGTGGCACAGCCCGGTTCCAAAGTCAATCTCGTTACAGACTCTTTCAGGATGCTCTGGGATATTTGCCGGATCTCTTGGTTGCATCGGAATTTCGAAGGCCGCCGAAGTGAGGAGCTTGAGTGTTCCGATGCTGGCGACCCGGACGTCCGCGCCATGCAAGAAGATCAGAGCCTCTCCGCGCATTCGCGTCAACGTTAGGACCGTGTTGCTTCCGATTGTAAGAATCGCTGTCGTTGTTTACGCAGCAGGACACTAAGCCGCTTCGCATTATGGCCAAGTTAATTGCCACGTTGTGCTGTTACATCGGAATAGCGGGCCTCTTCTGGCTCGAGCGGGACAAGAAAGCCCGAACTTCTAAAGCAGTGTGGATTCCCGTTATCTACCTGCTGATCATCAGTTCCCGCCCCCTTTCCTCATGGCTGGAAATGGCTCCGCCAGAGATGAAGGACGGCGTTTACTCGAGTCCGCTCGACGCAGCCTTCTCTTTCGTTCTGTTGGCGCTCGCCCTGATCGTGCTCTTCTTCAGACAAAAGAAGGTTGCGTCACTGCTCCGCGGGAACAAATCGATATTGCTGTTCTACTCTTACGCAGCCATGAGTATGATTTGGTCCGATATTCCTTTTGTCACGTTGAAGCACTGGACCAAGGGTATCGAAGACGTCTTAATAATCCTCGTCGTGGTGACCGATGATGCTCCGGTGTTGGCCATCAGGCAGGTCATTACACGCGCGGGATTCCTTCTTATCCCGCTATCGGTTCTTGTCGGGATATATTACCCGGTCTGGGGGCGGCGATACACCAAAGGCGGCGCACCCGAATTCACAGGTATCAGCGTGCAGAAGAATCAGCTTGGGCAAATCTGCTTGATCTTAGGTTTGGGGTTGCTGTGGTGCTTGCTTCAAGCCTATCGGGACCGTACGAGCGCGGTCCGCGGGCGGCGCTTGCTGGCCTTCGGCACGACCATCGGAATCGACGCATGGCTGCTGCATAAGTGTCTTTCGTTGACCTCGACCGTTTGTTTGGTTCTGGGCGCCGGCATTATGATGTTAGCGAGCCGGCCCTCAAAGCGCCCCAAACCGGTGAGGGTTCATCTTTTGGTAGCTACGGCGCTATGCATTGCCTTGGTCCCTTTGTTCGTCGCACCTACTCTCGTCGAGTCAGTGGGGAGGGACACAACCTTTTCAGGTCGCACAGAGATCTGGCGTCTCCTTCCCACCATGCTCCAAAACCACTGGCTCGGAGCCGGGTATGAGACTTTCCTCGTCGGGCCACGGCTGCTCGAAATGGTACACACTTTCGGGTACGACTTCCAAGAGGCTCACAATGGGTACCTGGAAGTTTACCTAAACCTGGGCTGGATTGGCGTGTCGCTGTTTGCTTGTCTCCTGATTGACGGGTACCGGAAAATCGTCGCGGGGATGCGGTGGGATCCCACCACTGGCGGCCTTCGTCTGGCGTTTTTTGTCGCTGTGCTGATCGAAGGCCTAACGGAGGCGCCGTTCCGGATGATGACGGTCACGTGGTTTGCCATGCTCTGGGCCATCCTTAGTGCTCCGAAAGGGGCAAGTCCCCCGAATCCTGCGCCGCGGCTTAGCCGTTCAAGGGCGCGAGCGGGAGATTATACCGACGAAGTTGCGACGCGCATTCCCGTATAGGCTCCGATGGCTGGAGCGAAAAAGAGCCTCACCGGATTGTCAGTCGGCCCGTTTCCCCGCCGATCGAACGGAACTACTCCGTTGCCGAGAGCATTTGCCGGACCGCGCAAGAAGGCGTCGAAATAATTGGAGGATATTTGAGCCGCTTACGAATTTTGCTATTAGGGCCGGAGTGTCATCCGGATCGCGTAAGCATTCCACGCGTTACGTACCGTCATGCGGCAGCTCTCGCCCAACTTCATGATGTCACTCTTGTCGCCCGATCGTCCGTTGAGGAAGATCTGCGACGCGCCGAGGCGCCGTTTCAGGCGATCGAAGTGGTTCAAACGGCCATACCTGATCGCATTTTCGCTTGGTGCTATCGAAAGATTTTCAGGTCTAACCCCGCCACCCAGATGTTGACAGCTTTCCGCTACCCATTCTCGATTGCTTTTGAATGGAGCGCCTGGCGGCAGTTGCGGCGCCGCATCTTTGCAGGCGAGTTCGACGTTGTCCTGCGCCTCCTCCCGATGGCATCGGTCCTGCCGAGTCCTTTCGCCTTTTTCCTGCGCAACGGCCCTATCCCGTTCGTCATTGGTCCGGTCACCGGCGGTTTGTCGTGGCCGACCGGCTTTCGACGGCAGAACGAAAAGGAGTGGATCTTTAGCCTAAGGAGTCTCTATCGATTTCTACCCTTTGCGCGGTCCACGTATCGCCACGCGTCAGCCATTATCGCTGCTTCGTCCCAAACATACTCCGAGTTTGGTGTTTATGGGGATAAGATGTTTTTCATCCCGGAGCCCGGTATCGAAACTTCCCTCTGTGTTAGTGACTCCCGGAATTCGGCAGCCAGTGGAAAACTCGAGTTGATTTTCGTTGGTGGTTTAACTCCTCGAAAAGCCTGCGATCTTGCTTTGCGGGGGGCTGCTCCGCTCTTACGGAATGGTCTGGCCCATTTTATAGTCGTCGGCGACGGGCCCGAACAAGACCGCCTCGAGCAACTTGCTAGATCTCTTGGCATCGAGAAGTCTGTTTCTTTCCGCGGCTGGGTCAGTCACGCTCAAGTCCTGAGCTACTTGCGCTCTGCAGATGTATTAGTGTTTCCATCCATTCGCGACAACGGCGCAGGAGTGGTTTTTGAAGCGCTCGCGAGCGGCGCCGTACCCGTGGTTGTGGACTGCGGCGGGCCTGGTGACATCGTGCATCACGACGTAGGCTACAAGGTGCCGCTAACCGATGAAAACGATGTCGTGTCGCGGATGGAAAAAATCTTGGCGGATCTCGGCAGCGATCGCGACCTTCTGGATCGCTTACGACGGCAAGGCATGACTTATGCTCGGGAATGCTTGACTTGGGACGCGAAGGCGCAAAGGACCACGCAAGTCCTGAATTGGGCTGTGCGGCGAGGGCCCAAACCGGATCTTTCGCCAACCAAGGTACTGTATGCGAGCTAGTCAAACTAGGGTAACTTTTCCGGCCCGCAGAAACGAAGAGCATGCCAATGTCGGAAGTGGCGGTTCGTTTGAAAAGGAGCACGAACGTCCGATGCCTGTTGAGGAGCGAATGAACGATCAATGGGGCCGCAGGGCCGTGGCGTAAGGAATGGTCCTGATCCCATTTGACGCCGTGGGCTCCTTCCACCCGGTCGCGAAAGATCGGGAATTGAAACGCCTTGCCGTACGGGGCGCGGCAGCGACGTTGTCCGCCGCGGCGTTGTCCCTTCCCCTGCGCATGGTCTCTACCATCGTCCTGGCCCGGATGCTGATGCCGGCCGATTTTGGCGTAGTGGCAATGGTGACCACTTTTAGCCTGCTACTGCAGAGCTTCGGAACCAGTGGTTTTAGTGAGGCGGTCATTCAACGCAAGGAAATGAACCGCTATCTTGCCAGTAATCTTTTCTGGGTCACGAATGCGATCGGGTTGATCCTGACCCTCGGGTTTGCCGCTTCGGGACCACTGCTCGCTCACTTTTTCCGAAATCCCCTCGTTACGAGGGTGACGATTGGGATATCGATAGCAATCTTCTTCGGCGGAGCTGCGACTATACACTTGGCCCTCCTCAGACGCGCAATGCGGTTCGCCTCCGTTTCGGCCAACGAAATGATCGCTCTGGTTGTCTACACTGCAACCGCGACTCTGCTGGCGCTGAGAGGGTGGGGATACTGGGCCCTGGTAGGGGCAATTGTTGCCCAGGCACTAAGCGGCACGATAGGGGCTTTTTGGCTTTGCCGCTGGGTTCCCAACCTGCCACGGAGGGGAGTGGGAACACGGGCTTTGTTAGGATTCGCCATAAAAGTCTATGGCCGATTCAGTGTCAACTATTTTGCCAAAAATCTCGACAACCTGCTGGTGGGTTGGCGATTCAACGCAGCGGCCCTCGGATACTATAAGAAAGCTTACGACCTGTTCGCGCTGTCGGCTAGCCAGCTGACTTCGCCGCTCGACAATGTCGCCCTCTCGGCGTTGAGTCGATCAAATCACGACCCTGATCGCCTCAAGCGATACCTCGCCAACACGCTGGGGGTCGTTGCCTTCATAGGGATGGCCGTGGGGGCCGATCTTACGCTGGTCGGCAAGGATGTAGTGCGCCTGGTGCTTGGACCCAAGTGGGCGGAATCCGGCAGAATCTTCGAGTTGTTCGGGCCGGGAATCGGAGTCATGCTGCTGTGTAGCACTGTTGGCTGGATCCATCTCTCGATTGGGAAGCCGGGACGCTGGCTTCGCTGGACCATCGTGGAGTTCGCAATCACCGCCTCCTTGTTTGTATTGGCGCTGCCCTGGGGGCCAAAGGGGATTGCCGCTGCATGGAGCGTATCCTATTGTGCGCTCGTGGTTCCTGCCTTCTGGTATGCCGGGCGACCAATCGGATTGGGTGTCTCATTTTTGATAGCCGCCGTCTGGCGGTATGTCGCCGCGTCGCTGCTCGCGGGTGCTGCAACGGCCGCCATCTTCCGAGGCACACTAATTGGGGCCTCTCCAGCAGGGGTTGGGGTTGCGCTGGAGACAATCATCATTACGTCATCAGCATTTGTCATTTTCTATGTGGGCACCGTAATTCTGCTGCACTGGGGCTGTGCGCCTCTGCGCCAACTTGCAGGGCTTCTGCGCGAGGTCGTCCCTAGACGAATAGGAACGAGCCCGGCTGCTGAACCTGTTGGAGAATACAAGTGAGCGAGCAAGCAACCCACCCGCAGAGATCAGCGTCCGGCTACCTCGCCAAGGCACGGGTGCGGTTTGCAATGGAGGCAACCAGGGTCCTATTCGGAAGGCAACTCGCCGTAAGAACCCCCGTTCCGCTAATTTCCTTTACTTTCGATGACTTTCCCCGGTCGGCGTTCCTCAACGGCAGCGCGATCCTGGGACGATATGGCATCCTCGGAACGTATTACGTGTCCCTGGGCCTAGCAGGAAAGCAATCTCAGATGGGGCCGATGTACCAGACAGAGGATCTCAAAGAACTCGCACGACTGGGGCACGAACTGGGGTGCCACACTTTCGGGCATTGCCATTCCTGGAACACCCTTCCTGACATATACGAGAAAGCAATCCTCGATAACCAGCAGGCTCTGAATGAGGTGCTCCCCGGAACGGCGTTCCGAACCTTCTCTTACCCCTTCAGCGGGCCCCGGCTGCCCTTGAAGCAAATCGCCGGCAGGCATTTCTTATGCTGTCGCGGGGGCGGGTTGCGCGCTGGACGCTTTTTTCTTCGGCATCACGCGGGAGGGCAGACATTCAATTCCGGAACCACAGATCTCAACTTGCTTTGTGCGTTTTTCTTGGAACAGAGCCGCGAAAATCCGGAGGCGGTGAAGCGCTTAATCGATCAGAATGCCCAAGCGCGGGGATGGCTGATTTTTGCGACTCACGATGTTTGTGATGCGCCTAGCCGGTTCGGGTGCACTCCTGCCTTCCTCGAACAGGTGGTGCAATGGTCCTTAGAATCAGGCGCGCGCATCCTCCCTGTTGTGGAGTCTTTGGAAGTGCTCCAGGCCTCGCAGCCAAAGCCGGAACGGAAGCTCCGATCATGCGAGGCCGAGGGTCATTGAACGATGGCCGAGAGGTTCGTTGGGGGGGCGGGGGGTGGGTTGCTCGACGAGCTACCCGAAAATGTCGCGCCGATATTTGGTGCGCTCCCGGTCAACACTTGCGTGCCATCGGACTTGCTGTAGAGATACACACCCTGGCCCGAGGAGCGGCTGATAGAACTGGCCAGCGTCAGCGTATTGGTTGAGTAATTAACCGCCGTAACGCAGACGTGGTTCGAGGCCGTTCCGACCGCAATGCAGTCCGCTTGCACACCAGCGGCATTCAATCCCAGGCCGTCCTGGAAGAAAGCGGCGTCGGTCACAACCAACGAGGTTCCCGAACCAGAATCTCCCGCGGCCACAGTCGTCAGATGAGTTCCGGCGTTGAGCGCCGGTGAGCCGGCGGCGAGATTGAAGTTTCCACTGGAATAGTTTGCCAATGGGTCAGTCGTAGCCAGTATGTTCGAAGTGAATACCCCTACAATGTCGTTGGGAAATGCAGCGGGGCTGCCACCTGACCCCGAAAACGAACAAGGAGAAGACGAACAGTACGCCATATTCCCCCCGGCAGTAAAGCCTGGCTGGTCCCCAGTGTCGTTCAGCGAATAGGGGGACCAATCCCACGACGACTGCACAGCGTGCGGGTAATAGTACAGCTCATTAATCTCCGCTCCACCAGTCGAGCTGCCATCGCGGTAACTAGTAGAAGCCGGGGAGCCTAGTGACCCGTTGTTGGGGTCGATCCAAGTGTTGTTGTAATACTTCACATTCAGGAAGCCGCTGGTCTGGGTGTTTGTTGCAGAACCAAAATGGGCGAACACATTGTAGCGGCCAATCACATTGAAGCAGCTCATTCCGCAGCCATTAGGATTGTCCCCAGCCGTCCAAAGTCCCTTGCCATCGACTCCTACGACAGTGGTTGCTGTGTTTCCTTCCCACAACTGGTACTGCACCAGGTCGCTCGCGGCGGTGTTGCTGCGCTCCGCGTAAATCATGTCCATGTGGCAGTTCCCGGAGGCACCGCCGCACTCAGATTCGTAGACGTTGTGGAAGGTGTTGTTCCGAATGACTTCGTACTGGCCGTAGGCCTCTACAACGATGCCGAAGTGAGAAAAGTCGTTGTTCTGGACTAAAATGTGGTTGCCCGCGAGACCGAGCGCTACGCAGTTGTTGGGAGCGGATGCCGTTCCGCACCCGTAGCTGAACGTGTTTCCCTGGATGTAGACGTATGAAACGCCATTTGTACCTTGGAAGGAAATCTCCACGTCATTGCCCAGGCCGCACTGGAAGAACACGTTATTGGTGATATAAAAATCGGTCGAGCCATCCGGCGCTGCGACACATCCCCCGCTCTGGGAGGGTTGGCTAACGCTGAATCCGCAGGTGCCGGAGGCCGCTGGCACCGTACAGTTGCCGATCAGCTTGGTGTGGGAATTCAGTGTGAATCCGCCACTGACGTTCACTACGTCGGAGCCGTTCACGGTAATTGTCTTGTAGTTGCCAGGCGTTCCAGCCGGAACCGTGGGGGACTCAGTGTAATTGCCTGCATAAACTGTGCAGGTATCACCAGCAGACATGGCCGTGGCGCAGGCTTGGATGGTGGAGTAATTTCCACCGCTGGGCTTGACCGTGTAGTTGGCAGCTAAAGCGGAAAGACTGAAAATCAGAATAGAGCAGACAGTTTTGATGATCGTTTTCATAAGGGGGAAGGGGCCCGATCCGCAGAGTATGCCCGTGAGTCGTAGGGTAACCACCCATCCGGATGTGGTCAACAGCACGAAGGTACACAAAAGACGGGAATTAGAACCTCTGAGTTCCGAAAAATGGAAGGAATTACCCTTGTGTACCGATGGCCAATCGTAGTACTGACCAAGGTGACTGTACTTCCTGAGTCAACAGGGCTCGCATTGGCAGTCTAAGCTTCGGCCCCCGTACCTGACCTGCTTCCCGGCTTTCCGGACAGGTAAGAGTATGATTTCGGACGAAGGAACTGGAATTATCGTGCTAAAGATCTATCATTCACCACCGGACACGCATCTCCGCGGGCGAGACTTTCCAGCGACGTCAGCACCGGTTTTCGGGCTCCCTGGGTCCGATCTCCAAACGCTGGGCCGATTTCTGCGGCTTAAGAAGTGCTACGCGGAGCCACGATAATGGACAGTCTTGACGCAAACCTGTACATGGGTAGTCTCCGCACGCCGCTAGGGCCTGCAATTGAGCATGAAACGGCGTGGTCCCGATGGTGCAAAAATGCCGCTGAACGGCCGAATTCCGAGGCAATCATCCACTGGGTTGCGGGGGAGGCCCCTTTTCGCTGGACTTTTTCCACGTTGCTAGCAGCCGCGGAGCAGTACGCATCGTGCTTGGCGGAGCAAGGGGTGCGGCGCGGGAATGTGTGCGCCATTATCCTGCATCACAATACCCAACTCTATCCGCTATACTTGGCGGTCTGCGCGGCGGGCGCCATTCCGGCAATTTTGGCCTATCCGAATCCCCGCCTCCATCCTGATAAGTTCCGGCAAGGCATCGAGGGTATGTCGCGCCGTTCCGGCCTTGACTGGATCCTCACTGAGCGGGAACTGGAGCCTATCCTGGAACCACTTGTCACAGGTTCGGGCAGCACGATTAAGGGACTACGTTTCCCGCTGGAATGGCAAGCCCACCGCGAAGATGGCCGATTGCTCCAGGAACACGCGCCAGAACTAATTCCTACGGATCCCCTATTGTTACAGCACTCTTCGGGGACGACAGGTCTCCAGAAACCGGTCCTTTTATCGCACAACGCAGTGCTCGAACATGCGAGACGTTATGCCGACGCCATTTCCCTTACGAGCTCCGACAAAATCGTGAGTTGGCTGCCCCTTTATCATGACATGGGGTTAATCGCTGCGTTTCACCTCCCGCTAATCTTCGGGATCCCGAGCATTCAGATCGATCCCTTTCAGTGGGTCATGGCTCCGTCTCTGCTGCTGGAAGCCATTACCCAAGAACGCGCGACGGTAACGTGGCTGCCGAATTTCGCCTTCAACATGATGGCCTTCAAGGTTAGGGACGAGGATCTTCATGAGGTTGACCTTTCGTCTTTGCGACTTATCGTCAATTGCAGTGAGCCGGTTCGATACGAAAGCCACGAAAATTTCTTAAAGCGATTTCAACCGCATGGGTTGCGGCCTACCGCGTTGTCCGCCTGCTATGCCATGGCAGAGACGACGTTCGCGGTCACCCAAACACCGATAGACCTAGCGCCAACGGTATTGGCCGTTGATAGAACCAGCTTGGCGTGCGGGAAGGTCAAGCCTGTGACTGATGGGGTTCCCGCTCGCTCCTGTGTGTCGTCCGGAAAGCCGATCGAAGGGTGCGAAGTCAGAATCGTAGACGAGAATCGATTTGACGTGCCTCCTGGAAGCATAGGTGAAATCGCGATAACCTCTGCGACGATGTTTAGTGGCTACCGGAACTATCCGGAGAAGACTGCGGAAGTCCTGTGCGACGGATGGTATTACAGTGGTGACTATGGATTCCTGGATCATGGTGAACTGTTCGTTATCGGTCGAAAAAAAGACATCATAATAGTAGCTGGTAATAACGTTTACCCCGAGGACGTTGAAGATGCCGTGGGGGTAGTTCAGGGCGTTATCCCCGGGCGGGTAGTAGCCATTGGAGAGGAAAACCCGGCGTTCGGAAGCGAGCACGTGGCAGTCATAGCAGAGACCTCAATCACGAGTGAGCCGGACCGAAAGGCGCTGCGACTGGAGATTATTAAAGCAGGTATGGCCAGCGCTATTACTATTGCTAAGGTGTATCTCGTCCCGCCCCGGTGGTTGATAAAAAGTTCAGCGGGAAAACCGAGCAGGAAGGGGAGCCGGGAAAAACTAATGACGGAAAGGCACAGATCCGAGGTGTGGCAGGGATGATCAAACCCGACCTGAAACGTGTGATTCTGCAAGAGTTGAAGTTGGACGATTGGCCGATAGAGGCCGAAACTCTGGCTGCGGAGATTCCGGGATGGGATTCTCTCAGTCATGCGAGCATTATTTTTGCTGTCGAGAAAGCCTTCGGTGTCCGATTCTCGAACGTAGAGGTGCTCAAGTTGAACAACCTTGGCGACCTGCAACGTCTGCTCGACTCTAAACTGCCGTAGCCGAGCGGGGTCTCGGGCCGGCGTGGAGTCAGGCGCGGGATAAAGTTTAATCCATTGTACTTCGATTCCTTGCAGTACATGATGTTCGTTCCCGCTGTCCTGGCAGCTTATCAGCTCATGCCGTCCAGGTGGCGATGGGCTGTCCTTCTGAGTGCCAGTATAGCTTTCTATGCGGCGCTGCGAATGCCTTTGTTGCTGGTCGCCTGGGCGTTCGTTGTCCTTACCTCCTACTGGCTCGGCCGCAGAATTTCCGATGAAAGCAGCGCCACCAGAAGAAAATTATATTTGTGGGCCGGCGTGGCCGCGCAGGTGGCCATCCTGGGTGGCATCAAATATCTGCGACCTATTATTCGACTGATAGGGCCCAGGTTCGAAATTCCGAGCGGAGGCATGGATTGGTTCTCGACGCTGGGCATTTCATACTACACGCTGCAGGCTGTCTCATATCTGGTCGACGTGTATCTTCGGACGGCAGAGCCGGAGCGTCATTTCGGTCGTTTCGCTCTCTACCTCGGTTTTTTCCCAAAGCTGCTCCAGGGCCCCATAGAACGAGCCGGCGATCTGCTTCCCCAACTGCAGTCGCTTGCTTCATCCAACTATACGAACGTGCGCAGCGGGGTTCTACTTTTCTGCTGGGGCCTCTTCAAGAAAGTCGCCGTCGCGAATCGGCTGGCGCCCTTCGTGACGGCCGTTTACTACGACCCTCACGGGTATAGCGGTCTTAGCCTGATCTCAGCAACTTACCTGTATGCCCTACAGATTCTGGCAGACTTCTCAGGCTATACCGACATGGCTTTGGGGGTAGCTCGGATGTTCAATATCCGGCTTACTGAGAATTTCAATTCTCCGTATCTTGCCAGCTCGATTGCGGACTTCTGGCGGCGTTGGCATATTTCATTTTCGCGTTGGATTCTTGATTACATCTTCAAGCCCCTGCAGATTGAATGGCGTAATGCGGGCAAGGTTGGCGTGGTAGGCGCGCTCATGGTCACGTTTTTGTTCTCTGGCCTGTGGCACGGTGTCGCGCTAACTTTCATTACATGGGGGCTGCTCCACGGCGTGTACCTCGCATCGTCCTTCCTGCTCAAGCCGTGGAAAGAGGCGGTGTACCGTAAAATTGGGCTCGCGAATCACCCCTGGCGGCATGCTTTCCAAGTGATTGTCACGTTTCAGTTCGTTGCCTTCGCCTGGATTTTCTTCCGAGCTCGTTCCATTGCCGATGGTTGGTACATCGCGACGCATTTGTTTGTCGGCGCGGCTACGCGAATCTCTTATGCGACCGCGGTGAGAGGTGGCGTAATGGGCGCCATCCTTAATGGGGGGTCGGCGCGGGATTTCGCTATGCTTGGGGCTGCGATGGCGATATGGTTTCTGGGGAGTACTTTCGGTAAAACAGTCCGACTCCAAGAGCAGCCAATATGGTTCCGTTGGTCGACTTACTACGCGTTGATTCTCGCATTAATTTATCTGAATGCTCACGATGATGTCGGATTCGTCTATTTCCAGTTCTAGAGAGCTTCCTGCAGACGCGAAACGTATCGTGGCGAAGCTTGTCCTGTTTCCCGTGCTGCTTTACGGGATCGTAGCGTTGGCAAACACCGTCTTTGTGCATCTGGTGGACTGGCGTGCGCACCAGAATCCGAACGAGCGCTTGCTATGGGACCCGGACCTCCCCAAGACCGGTCTTGTTATCCTCGGGGACTCGGTATTCGCTTCTTCGTATGTCGATTCTTCTAACCAGACGTTTCCGTTCCTCTTGCAGCAGTGGAGGGGGAAGAAGGTGTTCAATGGCGCATTGGAAGGAGCGGATCCGCCGGATTTTCTGAACGCGGCGCAGCTGCTGACGTCAAGCGGAATGAAGGGAGCAACGGTGGTGCTAGACATCATGCCAAACCGCTTCCTTGAGTTTAATCAACTCGAAAACCCTTCGGGCAATCAGGCTCGGCGCTTTGACCGCTTGCTTGGCCACGGCGCGGTGTCCAGTCTGCTTGCTGAGATACGCAGACCGTTAGTAGTCCTTGACCCTGACATCCTGATGAACTGTCTCATTCGAAAGAAGTTCTTTGGCGTGGATCCGTACAGGGACCGGGTCTGGAATAAGGACGGTGACTTAGCACACCGGCGTTTCCAGGTCTTTCAGCAACAAATCGCGTTCGGCAGCCTTCGAAGCTTCGCGTGGGTTCAGGAACTAAACAGCCTGTTGAAGCGCAGCGACGACAAGCTTGTTATCTTCATCTCTCCCGTCAATGAGACGCTGATTGATATGTATTCGTCAAAAGAATATGCAGCCCGTTGTCATGTTGAGTTCTCAAGGGCGCATCAGAGTTTGGTGTCATACCTGGACAGCCAAGGGATTCCCTATATTGACGGGAGTAATCAATTTGAGGCCGAAGACTTTGTAGACCTGGTGCATGTCAACGTACACGGTCAACGACGCATTGCAGAGTTAATCGATGGATACGTGACGGCAGGGACACCGATTTCGGCTTCCGCACATCAGTAAGCTCAATAATCGGAACTCGTAACCAGGCATCGTGAGCCCTGAGTTCTACCCCCATAGTTGCATTGACTTGCGGCTTGGAATGTGCGATATCTCTTATCAATATATCCCCCCGGTGTTCCCTAAGAACTACTAAGAAACCTAGGAGAAAGGCTCGAATGCGGCCTGTCGTTTTGCCATGCCCTTCCAGGCAGAGGTGCTGATTCGAGTCCCGGGGCCAAAGCAACTGATGAACGATTCTTTTCTCGATTATTTCAAATGTCCTGAGCGCTATGCCCGATTCGGTCTGAGAGGACCCCTTTCGCCGGAGGCGCGTTACTTCCACTTCGGTCCAGACAACGTCTGTTATGGGCGCCTCTCGGGGTTGCACAACGACACTGGTGCTGGGACGGTGAGCGACGTTGTTCACGAGGTGAAGATCGAGGGAGGAAGTGTCGACCTGCCTTTCGACGTGAAGGAGGTCGTGGACAATCTGAGATTTGAGCTGTATCCGTCATCAGCCCGAAACGAAAAGTCGGCGGTGAATTCGTTGCTTGCTGCCGCTTATTACTGTGTGCGCCCGCTCCTGTCTGTCGGCGTGAGAAAGCACCTCCAAAGGGCGCGCCTGAAGGGCTGGGATCACATCTCCTTTCCCCACTGGCCTGTCGACCGAACAGTGAATCAGCTGTTTGAGCTTCTGATGGTCTTCTCGCTTAAATCGCAAAATATAGAAAGAATCCCGTTTATTTGGTTCTGGCCAGAGGGGGCTTCGAGTTCCGCAATCATGACCCATGACGTGGAGGGGGCTCAGGGGCGAGACTTGTGCGGCACGTTGATGGATATCGATGACGCCTACGGCATTAAGGCATCCTTCCAGGTAGTACCGGAACAGCGATATGACGTGCCCCAGTCTTTTCTAGACTCGATTACCAGGCGTGGGTTCGAAGTAGCCGTGCACGATCTGAATCATGATGGGCGGCTGTACAAGAATCGCGAATATTTTACGGAACGCGTCGCCAAGATTAATTCCTACGGGCGCAAATGGCGAGCTGAAGGGTTTCGCGGCGCAGTTTTGTATCGTCGGCAAGAGTGGTTCGGCGACTTGGAGTTTTCCTACGATATGTCAGTTCCCAACGTGGCGCACCTCGATCCGCAGCGAGGAGGATGTTGCACAGTGATGCCATACTTCGTCGGCAACCTGCTCGAACTACCGGTGACTGCGACTCAAGACTACACCCTGTTTCACATGCTTCAGGACTACAACACCGACCTCTGGAAGACCCAAATCGAGCTCATTATGGAAAAACACGGTCTTCTCAGTTTCATCGTCCATCCGGACTACGCCACAACCGGCCCGGAGAGGAAAGTCTACGAGGCGTTGCTTTCGCACCTGGCCGGATTGCGGCAGGACCGAGGTGTGTGGATCGCGACCCCGGCCGAAGTAAACCGGTGGTGGAGGCAACGGGCGGCCATGAGAATTGTGGACGACCATGAAGGAGTACGAATCGAGGGGGAAGGCAGTGAGCGGGCGCGGATCGCCTATGCATGCGCCGTAGACGGTCGTCTTAGTGTTGCCGTCGAGCAGGCTGTTGTGAACTGACAGCGTTGAAACTCGTGTGGGGGTGGGAAATCGCAGAGTCAATTCTTCTTCGTAAACTTCTTGGCAGCGGTCACCTCACTCGTTAGCAGATTGCAAGTTCTAGGCCTGATAGCATAAAGGGAAAGGTGTACGGATTTTGAAAATCAGCGTTTTCGGACTGGGTTATGTCGGAACGGTCTCGGCGGGATGTCTCGCTGCTGATGGACATGAAGTCGTTGGTGTCGATCCCCTCCCCACCAAAGTCGATCTGATCAACCGTGGACAGTCTCCCATCATTGAAGCAGATATCGGCGAGATCATAGCAGCCACTGCCAAGGCGGGCCGGTTGCGCGCTATCAGTGACCCAGTCGAAGCGATCCGCGAGACGGAGCTGTCCTTCGTTTGCGTTGGCACACCGAGCCAACCAAACGGCAATCTCGACCTGCGATATATCCGACGGATTTGCGAGCAGATCGGCGAGGCACTCAAGAGCAAGACTGTGCGGCACACCGTCGTTATTCGCAGCACCATCTTGCCGGGTACGATGCACAAGGTTGTGATTCCTACTTTGGAAGAGTTCTCGGGGAAGAAAGCGGGGGTCGATTTCGGGGTCTGCAACAACCCCGAGTTTCTGCGGGAGGGCTCGGCGGTGAAGGATTTCCGCTACCCGCCTAAGACCGTCATCGGGGAGTCGGATCAGGCCAGCGGCGATACCCTGGCGGGGCTGTACAAAAAGCTTGATGCGCCATTGATCAGGACGAATCTTGAGTCTGCAGAGATGGTGAAGTACGTTGACAATAGTTGGCATGCCCTCAAAATCGGATTTGCCAATGAAATCGGCAATCTTTGCAAGTCTTTAGGTCTTGATGCGCATCAAGTCATGAACATCTTTTGTCAGGATCGAAAGCTCAATATCTCTCCTGCTTACTTGTTACCCGGTTTTGCCTTCGGGGGGTCGTGCCTACCCAAAGATCTTAGGGCGTTGTCCTATCAGGCCAAAATGCACGATTTGCAATTGCCGATTCTCGCTTCCATCCTGCCCAGCAACGAAATGCAGATTGCTCGGGGCGTGCGCCTCATTACGGAAAAGGGGCACACACGGGTGGGAGTTTTGGGCTTCAGTTTCAAAGCGGGAACAGACGATTTGCGAGAAAGCCCTTTGATCGAAGTCATCGAACGCCTGATCGGGAAGGGGTACGACCTGCGCATCTATGACAAGAACGTGAATATCGCCAGTCTGGTTGGTGCGAACCGGGATTTCATCCTGAACCACATTCCGCATATATCCAAACTTATGGTCGGCGATGTTAACGCCGTTTTGAATCACTCTCAAACAGTCGTGATCGGCAACAAGGATCCTGAGTTTAAGACGGTGCCGGAGCGGCTGTGCGAAGGCCAATTCCTAATAGATTTTGTGCGGGTTATTGAAGGGAGCAGCAAGAATGGCAATTATGACGGCATCTGCTGGTAAGCAGCGCGTGGCCCAAGGCTCGAACGCAGCTTCAAAGGCGTTTATCTATGAGTCGATTGGGCGACTTTCGCGCTGGCTGGAAGAGAATGACTACCGGGGCTACGATACTTTCGACGGCCTCAGCGCTCGCTTCTTACGGCCTTTTACCTTCAACACCAAGCTACTGCGTATTGTGCTGCAGCAGTCGGTCAGGCGACTCCCCGTGAATTTGCGCCCGGTGTTAGGAATTACCAAGGAACAATCGAGCAAAGGCATGGGGTTTCTGGCGCGTGGCTTCATGCGCCTTCACAAGACGACCGGCGATCCGGTGTGGGCGGGCAAGGCAGAGATGGCTCTGCAGTGGCTGATCGAGAACCAATCCAAAGGATACACCGGGGCCTGCTGGGGCAACCACTTCGATTACCAATCGAGGGGTTTTTACCTCCCGAAAGGAGTTCCCACCATTGTGTGGACATCGTTGATCGGCCATGCGTTTCTGGATGCGTACGAGCATTTCGAGAAGGACGAATATTTACAGATTGCCGTAAGCGCTTGCGAACATATTCTCCACGATTATGCTACGTATCCTTACGGAGACGGGCGGTGCATCAGTTACGTGCCGGGCTTGAACAATCAGGTTCACAACGCGAACACGCTGGGCGCGAGTTTGTTGGTACGCACCGATTCCCTTGCCCATAATCAAGCCTATCGGGAGCTAGCGCAGAAGGCTTTCCAATACACCGCCCAACACCAACGGCCGGACGGATCCTGGTATTACGCCGAACATCCAAACTCCCGCTGGGTGGATAACTTCCATACTGGCTATGTTCTCGATTGCTTCAAACACTACCTCGAGATTACTGGAGACGAACGCTTTACGGCGACGATGAATGCAGGGTATGAGTATTGGAAAGGGACGTTCTTCTTGCCGGACGGAACTCCTCGATACTACAACCACAAAACGCTGCCCATTGACATCCAGTGTTGCTCGCAGGCCATCGACACCTTGGTTTTCTTCAGCGATCGGGATCCTGAAAGCCTATCTCTTGCGATGAAAGTTGCTCGATGGACGATCGAACATATGCAGGACAGGACCGGCTACTTCTATTACCGGCGGTATTCGCCATGGCTGGTGAACAAGACTCCGACCCTTCACTGGGGACAAGCAACGATGCTTTGCGCCTTAGCCGGGCTGCATGAGTCGGTTTAGGAGAGATGTTCCTGTGCGAAAGAAGATCCTGATTATTGTGGAGAACTCGCCTGTTCCCTTGGACCCTCGAGTGTGGAAACAAGCGCGCTCCTTGCACGCGGCCGGATATGAGGTCATTGTATTGTGCCCCAGAAATAGAAACGCTCAGGAAGGCTATGAATTCCTGGACGGAGTGCGCATTTATCGGCATCCGACAGCCAAGGAGGGAAGCGGCCATTGGGGATACGTTAGCGAATACACCTACGCTTTGTTTTGGGAGTTTGTGTACTCCTGGTGGATTTACCTCCGGCATGGCTTTCATGTGATTCAGGGATGCAATCCTCCGGACGATATTTTCTTGGTGGCCCTCCCCTTCAAAATGTTTGGCGTGAAGTACATCTTCGACCACCACGATGTGAACCCTGAGCTATATTTGTCCAAATATGCGAAGAAGAACCTATTTTACAAACTGCTGTTATGTCTGGAGAAGAGTACGTTTCGCTGTAGTGACGTTGTGATGTCCACTAACAACACCTATCGAGACATCGCCATCACACGCGGAGGCGTGCGAGCAGACGACGTCTTTGTTGTGCGAAACGGCCCCAGTCGGGAGACGTTCAAAGTTGTTGCGCCGAATCCGAGTCTCAAGCAGGGCAAGCGTTATCTCGTTGGTTATGTCGGAGTGATGAACAGTCAAGATGGACTGGATATTCTCATTGACGTGGCAGTGCGCGTCAAGAATCTGGGACGCCACGATATTCATTTCACCTGCGTCGGAGGAGGGCCAGAACTGGCAATCCTCCGGAAGTTGGTCCAGGACAAACAGCTGGAAGACACGATGACGTTCACCGGATTTGTCCCAGACGCAGAGATGCTGGAGATCCTTTCAACCGCCGACGTTTGTGTCAATCCGGACAGGCCTTGCGAGATGAACAGCATGTCCACCATGATCAAAATTATGGAATACATGGCCTTGGGCAAACCCATCATACAGTTCGAAGGGACGGAGGGACGGTTCAGTGCCCAGGAAGCGTCGTTGTACAGCAATGGAGACGATGGAGTGGTGGGTTTTACGGAAAAGCTTCTATGGCTGTTAGACCATCCCGAGGAGCGAGAGCGGATGGGGCAGTTCGGGCGCAGGCGCATCGAGACAGAACTAGCTTGGGAATACTCCGTGCAGAACCTTCTCGCTGCCTATGAAAAAGCTTTCAGCAAGACTCGGGGCAAGAGCGCTTTACAACCCGCGAGGTCCTGAGACCGGACGAGGACAAATGAAAATTGAGAATCCGACCCGGTGGAATTCTGATGTTGGAGTCAGGAGCGTCGTAGCCACATCCGAAAACGTCCCGCATTCGTTGAAGGTGGAGTTGGAGCATTCTGCGCCTGCTGTGTACGAAATTAACCCTCTGTGCGATCCGCGCTGGGCGGCCCTTGTTGAGAGCCACCCTCGGTCTTCAGTCTTCCACAGCACGAACTGGCTGAGAGCCTTACACGTAGTCTACGGTTACGAACCCGCTGTCATTACTACTTGTCCGCCGGAGGCGAGGCTGACGAATGGGCTGCTGTTGTGCCGAGTCAAGAGCTGGTTGACAGGCTGGCGCTTTGTGTCGTTGCCATTTTCTGATCATTGCGAGGCATTGGTCGATGGTCCGGAGGATCTGGATGCAATGCTTCTGCATGTGAGGCGAGATCTGGTCCGAAGGAAATGGCAGTACGTTGAGATCAGGCCAATATCACACCGACCGAGTAGCCGTACCGGACTGGGAGAAAGTCTAACCTATCAATTTCATAGGCTTGACCTGCGCAAGAGCGCACAAGAGCTATTTCACAGTTTCCACAAAGACTGTGTACAGAGAAAAATTCGACGCGCGGAACGCGAAGAATTGAGATATGAAGAAGGAAACTCAGAGGTGCTGCTTCAGAAGTTCTACCGGCTTCTGGTGGCGACTCGCCGGCGGCAGAACCTGCCACCTCAACCTTTGGCTTGGTTTCGAGAGCTAATTACTGCGTTTGGCGAGGACCTCAAGATTCGGGTTGCCTCGAAGGGGGACCTGCCGGTTGCCAGCATTCTAACGCTGTCCAACAAGAAGTGTGTGGTCTATAAGTACGGTGGCAGCGTTGCATCGCTCAACAAGCTCGGAGGAATGGCGTTTTTGTTTTGGAAGACGATTCAAGAGGCGAAGGACAAAGGGATCGAAGAACTCGACATGGGCCGCTCCGACACTGACAATCTGGGTCTCATTGCCTTCAAGGAACACTGGGGGGCTACTGGAGCTACACTCACCTATTGGAGGTATCCGGCACCGAGTCCCCGAGTCCCGCGAAGAGCCTGGCAAGAGAGCATAGCTCGTGGTGTTGCGCAGGTTGCTCCAGATTTCGTCTTAGAGACCGTCGGAACGCTCTTATACAAACACATCGGCTAGACTTCCCCCTACCGAAGGCCAATTTAGTAGAGCATTTCAAAGAAACTCTGCAGCTTCCGATTTTCAGTCGTCGACTGCGCATCGCCAGACAGGAGTTGCAGCACCTGGGCAAGAATCAATTGGGAAAAGATCAATAGGGGGCAAGGGTCGTGAATAACAATTCATCAGATTGCAATGTTACAGTCGTCGGAGCCGGTCCCTATGGACTTTCTTCGGCGGCATATCTTCGAGCCGTGGGGCTTGAAACGCGAGTGTTCGGAGAACCGATGGCATTCTGGGAGAACCAGATGCCTGCCGGCATGTGTCTGCGATCCCATCCAATGGCGTCGCATATTGCTGACCCCAATCAAGAGCTGACGCTCGACGCTTATTGTCGCGAAAACGGTGATCATGTTCCGAAGCCGGTTCCGCTCGAACGCTTCGTCAACTACGGTCGGTGGTACCAGGGCAAGGCCGTCCCGGACCTGGATAAGCGCCACGTCGGTAGTGTGGATCTCTGCCCTCGCGGGTTCAAAATCGTAATGGCAGATGGCGAGGAATTCACGTCGCGGCGTGTTGTGGTAGCAGGTGGGATTAGCCCGTTTGCGGCTCGTCCTACGGAATTCGCAGCCCTTCCCTCTGCGCTGGCTTCGCATACCAGTGAGCACAATGATCTCCGGAAGTTCAAGGGCCAGAAGGTAGTCGTCATCGGCGCTGGGCAGAGCGCCCTGGAGTCCGCTGCACTTTTCAAAGAGGCGGGCATCCCGGTCGAGGTAATTGCGCGTACGAAGTCTCTCAACTGGGTAGGGTTGCACGCGAAATTGCATCACCTGGGCCTGATCTCCAAAGTGCTGTATTCGAATCGCGACGTTGGTCCGGCAGGGCTCAGCCGCCTCGTCGCCGTGCCTCATCTTTTCCGTCGTTTCCCCCGAGTCTTCCAGGATCGAGCTGCTTACCGCGCGATCAGGCCCGCCGGCGCCGGCTGGTTGCAACCTCGAATTGCGGAAATACCCATCACGCTGGGGCGTAAGGTGGTCTCGGCGACTGTCGCGGGCAGCCAACTTCGCCTTAAGCTGGACGACGGGTCGGAGCGCCTGGTCGATCATGCGCTTTTGGCGACGGGATTCCGAGTAGACGTTTCACGATATCCTTTCCTATCTCCTTCGTTGTCGAAGCAAGTGAAGACGGTGAACGGATACCCTGTCCTTAAGAGCGGGCTAGAGTCGTCGATTCCTGGGTTGCACTTCGTCGGTAAACCCGCGGCATGGAGCTTTGGGCCGCTGCTTGGGTTTGTTTCAGGAGCCGAGTTCGCCTCGACTGAATTGGTTCACTCCATAACTCGGAGGAACGGAAGCAACTAAGGCCATGGGCGCCCTGACTCAACCCGTGCCGAAACCCAGCAACGTCAAGGCCGTGGACCGCACTGTCGGTGCGGTCATCATTGGCGGTGACTATCAGGGACTGGGAATCGTTCGCAGTCTCGGTCGACAGGGCGTACCGGTGTGCGTTGTGGATGACGAACTCTCAATCTCCCGGTACTCACGCTACTGCACGAAATTTGTGAAGCTCCCGAATCTGCACGATCAGCGGGTTGCGGTGGACGGCCTGCTCGATCTCGGGAAGCGGCTGGGCTTGGATGGTTGGGTTCTGTACCCGACCCGGGAGGAACTCGTTGCCGCATTATCGCGCTACCGCTCAGAACTCAGCGAAGTGTTTCGAGTTCCAACCCCTGATTGGGAGAGCGTGAAGTGGGCTTGGGACAAGAGGAACACTTATCGACTCGCACAGAAGCTGAAGATTCCGACGCCTGCCACGCATTATCCCCAAAATCTTGACCAATTAGCCGAACTAGACAGCGCCGAGCCTCCGTTCGCGATCAAGCCTGCGATCAAGGAACACTTCTTCTACGCTACCAAGGCGAAGGCGTGGCGGGCGAACAGCCATGCTGAGTTGAGAACTCTTTTTCAAAAAGCATCTGACCTGGCCGGTGATGGAGAGATCATGGTGCAGGAGTTGATTCCGGGCGGCGGTGCGCAGCAATTCTCCTACTGCGCATTTTTCCGCGAAGGCGAAGCGGTCGGAAAGATGGTCGTGCGGCGTACCCGGCAACACCCTCTTGAGTTTGGAAGAGCCAGCACCTACGTCGAGAGTGTGGACATTCCGATTCTTGAAGAGCTCTCCGAGCGATTCTTGCGCGAGATCGATTACTACGGTCTGGTCGAACTGGAGTACAAACTCGACCCGCGGGATTCCCAATACAAGCTGCTCGATGTGAACGCCAGAACGTGGGGATATCACAGTCTCGGAGCTCGGGCCGGTGTGGACTTCAGTTACATGCTCTACGCCGATCAAGTCGGTCTGCCCGTTCCAGTTTGCAAAGGCCGTTCAGGAGTGGCATGGGTGCGCACAACCACGGACCTTCCCGCCGCGTTGATCGGAATTCTCAGCGGGGATACCGATTGGAAGAGCTATTTCCGCTCGCTGATAAACTGCAATACGGAAGCAGTGTTCAGTGCCGGGGACCCCTTCCCTGGCCTAGCTGAAATAGCGCTAATCCCATATTTAGCAATCAAAAGAGGCTTTTGAACAATCCAGTGAATTTAGGAGAGATGCCATGACGGTTCTTCCTCTGAAACAAAACACTGCCGTGGATACTGGCAGCCTGGTAAGTGTCGACGCCGAAAGTGCGATCTATCGAGACGGCAGCTACCTGAAACACAATCCCTCCTGGCACTCGGAGGAATCGCCCTTCAAGGTGCGGCAAATCCAGCGGATGATGATGCGGCAGAAGCTGGCGCCGAAAACCGTATGCGATGTGGGCTGCGGCGCAGGCTTAGTGCTGGCCGAGCTGCAACCGCATCTTCCCTCGGACTGTGTGTGCTGGGGATACGATGTCTCTCCCGATGCGCTTGCCATGTCTGCGGGTCGCGCTAACGACAAGCTGCACTTTCGCATGCATGACATACGAAAAGACCAGTGCGACGCCTATTTTGATTTGCTGTTAATGCTCGACGTCTTTGAACACGTCGAGGATTATATGGGGCTGGTGAGGTCTGTCCGGTCCACGGCTAAGCAGAAGCTGTTTCACATTCCGCTGGATCTCTCAGTCCAAGCAGTTCTGCGGAAGAACGGACTACTCCTTCGCCGGGATCACCACGCGCATCTACACTATTTCACAAAAGAAACTGCCCTGCGCACGCTGACCGACGTCGGATACACAATCGTCGATTATTTCTACACTCCGCGATGCATCGAGCTGGGAGACCTGTTTATCCAAAAGATGGCCAGGGTTCCGCGACAAATCAGCTTTGCCCTGGCGCCAGATTTGACGGTGCGCGTGCTCGGCGGGTACAGCCTGTTGGTTCTGGCTGAATGAGGATGCCTCTGCGAGCAACGTGTGCCCTCGTTCTGTTAGGCATCTTGGTGGCAGGGCTGTGGCCATTTCATGCTCCCTTGAATCAAGTCAGTTGGTTGACCAAAGAAAATGGGCTTCTCTTTGGCCGGCACGGCAGTGTCGTGAGTGCGAGTCCGCTCAAGGCTCAAGCGGCGCCGGGGAATAATTCTTGCAGTCTCGAGATATGGCTGCAACCGAGACGAATCGACTCCGCAGGCGCGATTCTCGCTTTTTACTCGCCCGAGAGTAGAATCGTCTCGTTTACGCTACGTCAATTTCGAGGCGGTCTTGAGCTGGAACGCAAAAGTCCTGGCAATTCTGTCAGGAAACCCGAGATCTACGTCGGCAAAGTCTTTAGTGGCCTCAAATCGGTCTTGGTCACGATCACCTCGAGTGAAGCGGGCACGGCCACGTATGTGGATGGCGCGTTGCTCGAGACTGTTCCAGACTTCGTCATTTCAAATCAGGATTTGACGGGTCAAATCGTGATCGGCAGCGCTCCAAGAACGAACTTTAACTGGTCTGGACGGATAAAAGGGCTCGCGATTTACGACCGCAAACTTTCGGGCTTTGAGGTCGCGCAGAGTTTTGTGGACTGGGCGAAGGGCAGGGAGGTGGACCCAGCTAAGAACGACGGCATTGTTGCCAGCTATCTTTTCGATGAAGGGAAAGGGAACGTAGTCCACAACCAGGTCGATCCGTCGACCGATCTTCTTATTCCGAAGCGCTTCTTTGTCTTAGATCAGCAGTTTCTAGAACGACCGTGGAATGAATTCCATCCCGGCTGGAATTATTGGAAGGATGTCGCGATCAACATCGTCGGCTTCATTCCTCTGGGCTTCTTTTTCTACGCATATCTTTATCAGGTCCGAAAAGTGGAATATGCCGCAGCCCTCGCTGTCGCTTTTGGATTTGCGGTCAGCCTGACTATCGAAGTCCTGCAGGCATTTCTTCCGACCCGAGACTCCGGTATGACCGACCTCATCACTAATACGCTTGGGACAGCGATTGGCGTGATGGCGTTCAGGCATAAAGCTGTCCAGGCTCTCGTGGCTGTGGCGGCGGTTCGTACTGCGAAGGAGAGTGTCTCCGCCGTCGCAGGTTAGGCCCTTCTCCGACCAAGAGGGCGGCCGGAGCGCCCGGATCGAGCTCACTCGGTAGTCTGGTCACGACCCCAGCAGGGCTTGCCCGCGGAGCTAAGATGTTCACCTTGCCGGTTTGGGCTGAGTTGGCGGAACAAGGAGATGCGGCAAGTTGGCTTGCGCAGCCTTCGGATAATCACGATTCCCACCAGCGTATAGAACGCCGCCAGCGGCAATGTTATAGAAGAGAGCATATTTGCGTCCTCGAGACGCGATGCTAAGCAACGGCGCGACCCGAGTCTGTGACGGTTGTCACCCGACGTCGGTTGCAGTGACCGACCGATCCTTAGTGTTTCCCCGACACTCTAAAACAAATCAGGTCTATCCCGTTATTTATCAGTAAGTTACAGGAACAACATTGACAATTTTCGTTCTATTATCCCATGGGTGGGACGTGATACGATTAGCGAATACCCCCTAAGACTAAACCAGTCCCACTGCTATCCCCCAAGGAAGGCCTTTTCCTAGAATTATGCTGAACACTGCGATCATCGGAGCAGGTCCGTATGGACTCTCGATCGCTGCGCATTTCCGGCGCAGCGGCATCTCATTCCGCATTTTTGGTCGTCCCATGGACAGCTGGCTGGAGCACATGCCGAAGGGCATGATGCTCAAGTCAGATGGCTTTGCATCTGACATTTATGACCCGGAGAAGGCGTTCACTCTGCGGCAATTCTGCGCGGAGCGGGGCATCGAGTATGCCGATGCCGGTGTGCCGGTGCGCCTTGATACCTTCAGCGCGTATGGGCTAGCTTTCCGGGACCGCATGGTGCCGGAGCTTGAGGACAAGCTCGTGGCCAGCGTGGAGCGTGTGACCGGCGGATTCCGTTTGCGGCTTGAGGACGGAGAGACATTCCAAGCCCGTAGGGTTGTCCTTGCAGTCGGGATTACCCACTTCGAATATGTTCCCGAGAACCTGGCGCACTTGCCGGCGCAATTCCTTTCACACAGTGCTCGTCATCGCGAAGTTGAGCCGTTTCGAAGGCACAGCGTTGTCGTAATCGGCGGTGGAGCCTCCGCACTGGATTTAGCGGGATTGCTGCAGGAGGCGGGCGCCGATGTGCAGCTTGTCAGTCGCCGCGAAGAATTGAAGTTCCATAGCCAGCCTACGGGCAAGCCACGGTCACCGTGGCAGCAGATCAGGCATCCGCAGTCGGGGCTTGGACCCGGCATGCGCTCGCGCTTTTTTGCCAATGCGCCAGGCGTATTTTACTATTTGCCCGAGCGTCTTCGCTTGGAGGCTGTCCGAAGGACGCTTGGCCCCTCGGGAGGGTGGTTCATTCGCGACAAAGTGGTCGGGAAGGTGCCGTTGCATCTCGGATGCACGCCGCAGGGCGCCGAGGTCAAGAACGGCAGAGTTCATCTCACTGTTCAGGGAGTCGACGGCGCTGAGCGGGAGATCGTGACCGAACACATCATTGCGGCGACCGGTTACAGAGTGGACCTGGAGCGTTTGAAGTTTCTCGATCCGGAGATTCGGTCGCAGCTCAAGACCGTCGGGGGAGCTCCCGTGCTCTCGTCCGCTTTCGAGTCGTCGATGCCCGGCCTCTACTTCGCAGGAGTTGCGGCCGCGAACAGCTTTGGACCAGTCATGCGGTTTGCGTTCGGAGCTGGCTTTGCAGCTCGCACTCTGACTCGCGCGCTGGTGAAGTCGATCGCTAAAGAGCCGGCATCGGTTGCTGTAAGAAGTGTGGCGACCTCGGCGAAGTAAAAAGGCCGATGAATGGGAAATGATGGACGCATGAAGCTGGAGACTCTCGCGATCCACGCAGGTTACGACGGCGACCCCACGACCAAGGCCGTGGCCGTGCCAATCTATCAAACGGTTGCATTCGAGTTTGATAGTGCCGAGCATGGCGCGGCTCTGTTCAATCTGGAAGTTCAAGGAAACATCTATACCCGGATCGGCAATCCTACCAACACTGTGCTGGAAAAGCGTGTGGCGGCTCTCGAGGGCGGAGTCGATGGACTCAGCGTCAGCTCGGGGATGGCCGCGATCGAGTATGCGCTCATTAACATCGCCGAAACGGGGAACAACATCGTTTCAACTCCGCAGCTGTACGGCGCAACTTACACGCTGCTGGCGCATATCTTCCCGAAACGCGGCATCTCCTCACGCTTTGCAGCCACCGATCGCCCCGAAGATGTCGAGAAGTTGATCGACGAGGATACGCGAGCGGTTTACTGCGAGAGTGTTGGCAATCCGGCAGGAAATGTCGCGGACATCGAAGGACTCGCCAAAGTCGCACACAAGCACGGTGTGCCGCTGGTGGTCGATAACACGGTGGCTACGCCTGTTCTGTTGCGCCCCATCGAGTACGGCGCCGATGTCGTCGTGCATTCGATGACTAAGTTCATTGGCGGGGCGGGCAGCAGTATTGGCGGGATGATCGTGGATAGCGGCAAGTTTCCCTGGCGAAAGTATCCGAAGAAGTTTTACATGTTGAATACGCCCGAAGTTGCCTACCACGGTGTCGTATATGTCGATCATTTCGGCGACGCTGCTTTTGTGGCGCGATGTCGAACTGTGTGTCAACGCAACACTGGTGCCACGCTGTCTCCGTTTAACGGCTTCTTGTTTTTGCAGGGGATCCAGACGCTCTCCCTTCGCGTGGAGCGCCACGTGGCCAACGCCCGCAAGGTAGCGGAATTTCTGCGCGATCATCCGATGGTTGAATGGGTGAACTATGTTGGGTTTCCTGACAACCCGCTCTATCCCATGGCGCATCGATATTTGGGCTCCAGCTTTTGCTCGCTGCTGACCTTTGGAGTGAAAGGCGGCTACGAGGGAGGCAGGAAGTGCTTCAACGCCTTCCAGTTGTTTAAACGCATGGTGAACATGGGCGATGCAAAATCGTTGTCGTGTCACCCGGCGTCGACCACCCACCGGCAACTGACGCCAGAGGAACAGGCGAAGGTTGGAGTTACACCAGAGATGATTCGTCTTAGCGTGGGGATCGAGCATATCGACGACATTCTTGAGGATTTGGGTCAGGCATTGGATAAGGCGAGGGTATGACGGCGAAGTCGTAGTGGGTATCGACTTAGGGGAAATTTCATGCCATTGATCATCGAGGGCGGCAGGATACCGCCGCGTTGGGCCGAAAGAACGAGCTACCACCAGGTGGGCTCGGACGAAGGCTACGGCGCGGGGATGGACTGCGTCAGAATCGCCTTCCTGAATAACATGCCGGATTCGGCTCTCGAAGACACGGAAATCCAGTTTTTTGAGCTGCTCGATGCCGCTTCTGGGGAGATTCCAGTTTGTCTCACGCTTCACTCGCTGTCCGGAGTTCCTCGAGGAGAGCGTGGAGAGCAGCATCTCAACGGCTTCTACTTCAGCACTGACGATTTATTGAACAGCCGCTTTGACGCCGTGATCATGACCGGCACCGAGCCGCGGCAGCATGATCTGCGCAGCGAACCCTACTGGTCTGCCCTGACGAGCGTTCTGGACTGGGCCGAAAGCAATACTGTGTCAACGATTTTGTCGTGCCTGGCGGCGCACGCGGGAGTCCTCCACAGCGACGGCATCAAACGTCATCCGCTGAGTGACAAGCAATTCGGTGTCTTCGATTTTGCCAGGGTTACCAACCACCAGTTAACCGCCGATTACGGAGAGCAGGTGCGATTCCCGCATTCTCGGTGGAACGAAGTGCGGGCAGACGAATTGACGGCATGCGATTACCGCGTGCTGACTCAATCAGTGGAAGGCGGCGTAGATTCGTTCGTGAAAAAGAAAAAGCGCAGCCTGTTTCTACATTTCCAGGGGCATCCCGAGTATGGAGCGCAAACTCTCCTGAAAGAATACCGGAGAGATATAAAGAGATTTCTTAGGGCAGAAAGAGAAACGTATCCCTCGATGCCGAGGGGTTATTTCGATGTCGCCGCCGCGAAGCTTCTGACTGATTTCCGAGACACCGCTCTGTCCAATCGCAAAGAAGAGGTTATTGAAAGTTTTCCGGAAACTGCACTGGTTGGCGATTTGAAGAGCACATGGCGCTCCTCGGCCACGAGTATTTACCGGAACTGGCTGCAGTATGTTGTATCGAATAAGGCCAAAGCCACCGCGTTTCCCGCGATCGCGGTTTTGCATGATTCGAGCCCGCGAAAGCGCTCGGCTCTGCGGTGAGGCCGGATGTTCTCAGAGTTGGTTCGCGCTCTTTGCATGTGAAGTCGGCTTCGGTCAGCCGCGACTAACCACACAATCGTGGCATTTACGGTCATGTTACGCCGAAGATGACTCAAAGTGGCGTTCCGAGATCTGGATGAACTTTCCTACTCGTATCAGCGACGTAATAAAACCGTGGGCTGAGAATTCGCCCGATCGGATCGCTCTGGTAGACGCCTCGGGACCTTGGACCTATCGACAACTTGCACTCGTAATCGCCGAGACCCAGACGTGGCTTCTCGACTCGGGCGTGCGCCCGGGTGACCGGGTCATGATTGTCTGCGAGAATTCCCGGGCATTCGTTGCGATTCTGTTGGCCGTGGCCGGGCTCGACGCATGGCCAGCGCTGGTGAATGCACGTCTCTCGGCGCGCGAAGTGGATGAGATTCGGGACCACTGTGGTGCCCGTCACGTGATCTACACCACGAGCGTATCGCCGCAAGCCCGCGAACACGCCAAGAGGCACGGGGCCGTCATCCAGGAGGCTGCGGGTTTAGGTCCGATAGCACTCGGTCCGCTAAACGAGAGTGTCGAACCGGAACCAGTCGACCCTGAGGCTGCGCAACGAGTGGCGGCCCTGATTTACACGTCTGGCACCACCGGGTTGCCTAAGGGCGTAATGCTGACGCACAGGAATCTGCTGTTCGTGGCGGCAGTGTCTGCCAAGATCCGGTCCCTGAATCCAGATGACAGGCTCTACGGCGTTCTGCCGATGTCGCACGCGGTCGGTCTCTCCGTCGTGCTTTTGGGTTCGCTCCTGAGCGGCGCGACATTGTATTTGGCTTCACGCTTCGACCCGGTAGCGGCGCTGGCTACGCTCGAGAACGAGCGCTTGACGGTCGTGCTGGGCGCTCCCGGGATGTTCTCCCTTCTGGCCGACTATGCGAAGTTGAAGGGATTGCAGTCGCTCACGTTTCCCGCCCTTCGCATCATTTCGTCCTCCGGCGCACCGCTTCAGCCTACGGTGAAATCGCAGGTAGAGAGCCTGTTCGGCATGGTGCTCCACAATGGATATGGAGTCACGGAATGTTCTCCTAACATTTCCCAGGCTGTTGTGGGAGAGCGTCGAACTGATACGTCTGTAGGCAGGGTTCTCCCGGGAGTCGAAGTTCAACTGGTAGGATCCGATCAGAAGCCAGTGGCTGACGGAGAGATCGGCGAACTATGGGTGCGCGGTCCCAACGTGATGAAGGGTTACTATCACGCACCTGAGGAGACAGCCGCAGCCATCAATCCGGAGGGATGGTTCAACACCCGCGACCTTGCACGCCTCGAAAACGGATATCTTTTTATCGTTGGACGAACCAAGGAATTGATCGTTCGCTTTGGGGAGAATGTATATCCCGCAGAAGTCGAGGCCGTGCTGAACGCACATCCTGGCGTCGTGCGCTCCGCGGTGATTGGGCGGACAGTCGAGGGGACGGAAGGCGGTGAGGAAGTTGTCGCCTTCGTGCAACTCTCGCCGTCGTCGCCGATTTCAGAGGCAGAGTTGGCACAGCACGCCGCACAACACCTGGCCCCATACAAGAGGCCGTCCCAAATTCTGCTTGTTTCTTCGATGCCGCTGACTCCAACCGGAAAAGTGGTCAAGGGCGAACTCATCAAGATGGCGCAGTTCGCTCCAACACGCTAGCGGTGGGGAGCCGCCAGGCCCTAGAGCGGCACCTCGATCAGCGTCGGCCCTTCTCCATCCAATCCCGCCCGTAGCGCGTTCCCGAATGCATCCAGCGAATTAACCCGGATGCCGGGCACTCCCATTCCCTTCGCCAACTGAACCCAGTCGAGATCGGGGCGTCCGATCTCGAACATATCCAAGGCCCGGGCTCCCGGATTGCCTACTCCCAGATAAGAAAACTCACGCTTGAGGACTGCGTAATCGCGGTTGGCGAAAACCACTGTGGTTACGTTGAGGCCTTCGCGTGCCATCGTCCACAACGCTTGTAGTGTGTACATCCCGCTGCCATCGGCGCTCAGACACAAGACTTTGCGACTGGGGCAGGCCACTGCCGCGCCCACAGCCAGAGGCAAGGCGATTCCAATCGAGCCTCCCGTGTTTCCCAGCCAATCGTGAGGTGGAGCTCCCATAGTTGCGGCCATCAGTCCGCGGCCTGATGTCATCGACTCGTCGACCACGATGGCGTTTTCGGGCAAGAGTGCTCCGACTGCCGCGGCGAGTCCGGGCAATGTGATTTCCCCGCTCGGCATCGGGGGACGCTCCGCTTTTTCTCCCGGGAGTTCTCCGGGACGCGCCGACAATGCTTGGGCCAGTGCGTCGAGTGCGCCGACATAATCCTCACCAGGTTTCGCCAGCGTACGAACCTCACACTCTGGCGGAGTGAATTCACCACTCTTTCCGGGATACGCGAAATATGCGACTGGAGGCTGAGCGCCCACGAGAATCAACTGACGGAACTCCTTAAACTGCTCGATCCCTTGTTCGAGGACGTACTGAACGCGATCGACCCGTGGAATCCCGGCGCCGCGTTGCAAACGAGTGAGGGGATACGGAGCCAGCAATCTTGCCCCCGTGGCCGCGGCGATGCGTCCGGCGGCAACGAGTCCTTTGCCATACAGCGCATTTCCGGTAATCAGAATCGCGGTTCGCAAGCCCGATCGAAGCATGGCAGCCACGTGCTCGATCGTCTCCGTCATAGGCAGTGGAGGCCTAGTTAAAGGCGGAAGCGAGGCAACTGTTCCGCCTTCGCTCCAGGCGACATCTGCGGGCACGATCAGCGTCGCAATTTGGCCCGGTGCGGTACGCGCAGCGATGATCGCTTCGATTGCGTCTCGGCCTACTTCGGATGAAGCGGCAGATGTCCGCAACCATTTGGAATACGGTCGCGCGATGCCCTCGATGTCGGAAGCAAGCGGGGAATCATGGCGTAGGTGATAGGTAGCGTGCTGGCCGATGAGGTTGACGATCGGCACTTGGGCTCGACTGGCGTTGTGGAGATTGGCGAGGCCATTGGCGAAACCGGGGCCAAGATGCAGAAGAGTGCATGCAGGTTTTTCCGCCATCCGTGCATAGCCGTCCGCAGCTCCGGTCACGACACCTTCGAAGAGGCCGAGCGCGCAACGTATTTCCAGCGCTCGGTCAAGCGCTGCCACGAGATGAATTTCCGAGGTGCCGGGGTTGGTGAAGCACGTCTCAACTCCTCCTGCCACCAGGGAGCGAACCAAACTTTCTGCGCCATTCATCTGTTTAGACGACTCCGTTCTTTCCGCCTCTCCACCCGATCATTGGAAAAGACGAAGGACCACAGCTTAGACGTTGCCGCGTCTATTCTTTTCCTACTGTCCGTGATTTTGGCAATGAGGATCAAGACACTCACTTTAACATTTGCACACTTTCGCTGGAGTCTCTATTGAGCCTTCCGGAGGTATCCCAGTTCGCGGGGCAGCCGCTGCACATTTCTTTGCTATTTCGGAATTCTTTGCGTGGTGAACGCGAACAAACCGTATGCGTTACTGAACCGAATATGCCGCGTGAGCCGTGACCTGGGCGGTTATACCCGTGTCCTGAGTGGCGTGAAGATGGGCAGTCAGTTTCTCGGCAAGACGTGAGACGTTCGGCTCGCTGAGCATAGTTTCCTGATGGCCAGGTACTTCGCAGATCTCCAGATTGCCGTTAAGAAGTTCTTTCCAGCCCAGAGTGTAATCGGTCATTAGTCCAGACAGTTGTTTGCTCGCACGAAACAGCAGCACGGGACCACCATATGAACGTGCTACGTAGCGCAAGCGCGCTTTTTCATGCTCAATAGCCAGCATCTCTAGCGTATATGCCATCGACCTGCGTTTCTGCTGCCCGTGGCCATTGCCCATGGAATTATCAAAGGCGATTGCAGTTCTCGCACGTGCAATGTCCCAGGTGCGTCGACACCTTTCGAAAATATGGTTCGTTCCTTTTTGGCGAAGATATTCGAGCTCGAGATAGACGCGCTTGGTTATGCGATACCAGCCACGCTGAAATACAGTGAGATTAGGGCTAAAGCGGGCGTAGGTGGGGTTCATTGTTTGTATCAAAACTACCAAAGCCACTTCTTCACCTGCCGCAGAGAGCTGTTGGGCAGCCTCGAAAGCTAGCAGCCCCCCAAGGCAATAGCCACCTAGGAAATATGGCCCCTCCGGCTGCAAGCTTCGCAACTCGGCGAGGTAAGCTGCGACCATTGCCTCGAAGGATTGATCCTTTAGGATGTTCCCATCGAGACCGCGAGCCTGAAGAGCATAAACGGGCTGATCTGCGTCCAAACATTTTGCCAGCGGATAATATTCCAGCACGTTGCCCCCATGGCTGTGCATGAGAAAGAGAGGCGGCTTCGATCCGCCGGGCCTTATGGGTGTAAGCGAAGACCAGGATGGCTTCCAATCTTCTCTTCGTAGCACATCTGCCAGGTCAGCGACGGTCGGTGCTTGTAGAAAGGTAGCCAGGGGCAGGCGCTTGTCAACGAGTCTTTCGATCTCGGCCACGATGCGAACCGCCAAAAGCGAATGACCGCCTAGCTCAAAGAAATTGTCGTGGATGCCGATTTTTTGCATGTTCAAGATCTTGCACCAGATCTGAACCAGCATCTGCTCGATCGCGTCGCGGGGAGCCGCGACTTCCCCCGTCACTTCCACATGTTCCTGATTCGGAGCAGGCAGAGCGTTGCGGTCGATTTTGCCGTTGGGGGTCAGGGGGAGTTTGTCGAGGATCACGAAGGCAGAAGGAATCATGTAGGCCGGCAGATCGTTCGAGAGGTCGGCGCGAAGGTTGCCGACCTGAGGCGCGGGCTGGTCGGGCCGTGGTTCAAGGTAGGCTGCCAGGATTTTGTCGCCATGAGAGTCCTCGCGGGCCACCACTACACATTGTCCGACCGCTGCATGTCGGGCAAGAGCGGATTCCACCTCGCCCGGTTCGATGCGGAATCCCCGAATCTTCAGCTGGTCGTCCACGCGGCCCAGGCATTCCAGGGTCCCGTCGGTAAGCCAGCGTGCCCGGTCGCCAGTGCGATACAGCCGCGCGTTGGGCTCGAACGGGCTCTCGACAAAGCGCTCGGCCGTCAGCTCCGGGCGGGCGAGGTAGCACCGGGCCAATCCCGCGCCCCCGATATAAAGCTCGCCCACGATGCCCGTCGGTACTAACTGGCGATGCCCGTCCAGAATGTAGACCTGAGTATTGGCAATGGGTCGCCCGATCGAGACCGGGCCGTCGGCAGACGTGACCCTATGAACAGTGGACCAAATCGTGGTCTCGGTCGGGCCGTACATGTTCCATAATTCAGCGGAGCGGGACAGCAGTGCTGCGGCCAGATCGCCGGGCAGGCTTTCGCCCCCACAGAGCAGTTTTAGGTTCTTGGAACCTTCCCATCCCGCCTCGATCAATGCACGCCATGTAGCCGGCGTGGCTTGCATCACCGTGCATTTCGATTGCTTGATGCGTGTCATCAGCCTGGCCGGATCGTAGTTGTCTTCGCGGCTCGCGATCACCGTGGTGCCACCACTGACGAGCGGCAGGTAGATCTCCAGTCCGGCAATGTCGAATGACAAGGTGGTCACGGCCAGCAGACGGTCTTCGGAGCTTAAGCCGGGCTCGCGCTGCATCGAGCGCAGAAAGTTCACCACCGCGGCATGCGGGATGGCCACACCCTTGGGTTTCCCGGTGGAACCCGAAGTGTAGAGTACGTAGGCGAGATTTTCCGGACGCGTCTCCGGCAACTTCGATGTGGTTATGTCCTGCCGGGCGATCGTCTCCCAGTCCGCATCCAGATGTACGATTGACGGCGGGCGTACGGGCAGGTTCTGGTCCAACTGGCGATGCGTGACCAGCACGCGCATACTGCTGTCGGCGATCATGTAGCCTAGGCGGCCCCGCGGGAAGGAAGGATCCAACGGCACGTACGCACCGCCCGCCTTGAGAATGCCGAGCAGCCCCGCCACCATCTCCAGTGAACGCTCCACGCACAGCCCCACCAGAACTTCCGGCCCCACCCCCAGCGACTGCAGATAATGCGCCAGCTGATTGGCGCGCCGGTCCAGCTCCACGTAGGTGAGCTGATTCCCTTCATATTCCAACGCGACAGCGCCAGGCGTCCGCTCGACCTGCGCTTCAAATAACGTGTGGAGCGGAGTGTTCTCTGGGCGCGCGACCCGCGTATCGTTCCGCTCGATCAGTTCACGGCGCTCCTCTGCAGTCAACAGTGGCAATTCTGAAAGACACCGGTCAGGATCAGCGACTATGCCCCCGATCAGAATCTCGAAATGTCCGAGCATCCGCTCGATGCGATTACGGTTAAACAGGTCAGTGTTGTATTCACAGATAAACGTCAGTCCCTGTAGCTCTTCCATCACGTACAGCGTCAGGTCGAATTTCGATGTGCCACTGTCAATCATTTTCCGCTCGTGCTGCAGACCTGGCAGACTCCATGGCTGCATCGGCATGTTGAGCATTGACAGCATGACTTGGAACATCGAACTGTGACTGGCATTGCGCTCGGGATTTAGCACTTCGACGAGTTTTTCGAAGGGTAGATCCTGGTGCGCATACGCGCCCAAGGTGGTTTCCTTTACCCGCCGCAGGAGCTCTCGGAAGGTGGGATCGCCCGAGAGGTCGGTTCGCATGACAAGCGTGTTGACGAAGAATCCCAGCAACCCTTCGATCTCAGCCCGATTGCGGCCTGAAATAGCCGCCCCAACCTGGATGTCGTTCTGTCCCGTGTAGCGCTGCAATAGCACCTTGAAGGCTCCGAGCAACGTTGCGAACAGGGTGACGCCCTCGCGCTGGCTCAAGATCTTGAGCGCCTCTGTCAGCTTCTTCGAGAGCGCCGAATAAGAAATTGATCCTTTGTAAGTCTGGACGGCAGGACGAGGGCGGTCAGTGGGGAGTTCCAGCACCGGGAGGGCGCCACTCAATTTGTTCTGCCAGTAATCCAATTGCTCCTGCAGAATCTCTCCCTGTAGCCATTGCTTTTGCCAGGCAGAGAAGTCAACGTACTGAAGGGGCAGTTCCGACAGCGGCGAGGCTTCTTCTCCCTGGAGAAAAGCGTCATAGAGTACTGCCAGTTCTTTCTCGAATACACCGTACGACCATCCGTCGAAGGCGATGTGATGGAAGTTAAGCAACAGGACATGCTCGTCCAGCCCCAACTTCAGCAGCCGGGCTCGAATCAGGGGTGCTTTTCCAAGGTCGAAAGCTTCCCCAGCTTCTGCTGACGCAAGCCTCGCTACCTCCTGTTCTCGGGCTGCTTCCGGCAGACCCTGCAGATCAACGATCGGGATCCGAAACAATTCCGGCGGCGCAATTTTCTGGACGGGGCGTCCATCGACCCTCAGATAGTATGTTCGTAACACTTCGTGCCGCCGCACGATCTCACTCAAGCTCCGCTCAAAGGCACCCAAGTCGAGGTGGCCCTTCAGGTCGTGGCGTACGGGGATGTTGTATGCAGCGCTGCCAGGTTCTAACTGATCCAACAACCATAGTCCAGTCTGGGCGGGGGAAAGAGGCAACTCGCCGTCTCGAGGGATGCGCTTCAGGCTCGGCACCCGTGGAACGCCTTCTTCCTCGAGCATGCTCGCGAGCAAAGCAAGCTTCTGCTCGGAGAGACCGCTCTTCTTGAATGAATCCTTACTCATGACCTTCCGACACTAATTCTCACTTTGAACGCAAACTGCGCGCTACTTGTTCTTCAGTCATGCCCTCAATTCGCTTTAAAAGGGTAGCGGTCTTCTCGGTCAGGCCTGGCTGTGCTTCGTGTTCAATCATGTAACGCGAAAGCTTCTCAATGGTGGGAGTATCAAAAAGGAGTACCGCGGGCAAATCCATCTGAAACATCTGACGCAACCGAGAGACTATCTGTGTGGCCACTACGGAAGCGCCACCTAGTTCAAAGAAATTGTCCTCGATACCGACTTTCTCAATGCCAAGACTGCTCGCCCACAAGGTCGATAGTACTTCCTGCAAGGCTGTTTGGGCGTTCTGGTCTTTGTAACGATCCTCACTCATCCGATCCGTCCCTCCAACTTCAATGGTAGTCTTAAGCTCGCTCGCCGGCACTTCCGAGCATGCCTGACAGGGTAATGATTTTAGTGCTAAGGCTGCAATCTACAGGCCACTTAGATACTGCATAAATATATAGAAATACGCTAGTTACTATTGTTTCTGCGCTTGCGCCTACGCATTTCCGTCATCCACGGGAAACGCTTTTCTCCTGCTGTTGCCGCAGACTCTGATACGACCTCGGCCCTGGGGTTACCTCGGAGTCTCGCTTCTCCCGGTGCCGATCAGGAATTTGAGCAAGAAGTCCGGTATCATTTGTCTCTGAAAAAGAATCACGACAAGGATATTGTAGCGATGGTTGAGGATACCGGATTGTCAGAGGGTAGGTTCGGGAGCGTAAACGACAAACTTATAGGCACATGGAAACTGGTGTCCGCCTCTACAACCACATCGACCGGAGATCGAAGCGAGACTCCCTACGGTCTCAATCCTGTGGGTTTTCTCACCTACACAGATGACGGCAGAATAGCTGCCATGATCAGTCACAGCGGGCGAAAGGCGCTCTTTTCCGGCGGGGGGTCTACCGAAGAACAAGCAGAAGCGTTTAAAACATTTTTTGGCTATGCTGGACGGTACACGGTCAGCGGCGACAAGGTGACGCATCACGTCGAAATCTCATCCATTGAGAATTATGTAGGCAGGGACCTGGTCCGCCACGTCAAATTCCAGGGTGACCGAATGACGTTGGTTACACCACCAACGCCGGTGAACGGAAAAACGCAAATCTTCGAATTGATCTGGGAGCGTCTGCGGGTCGGCTCCTGATGCGCCTTTGCGCTTCAAAGCGCTGTTCCCCGGTGTTAAACTCGACCTCAGTGATTTAACCGTTCCTCCGTTACTGAAACTCTGATCTTGCGAATAGGTGCAGGTTGGCCAAGGTTATCGTTCCGACCAAGAAAGTCCTTTTCACCGACGAAATTCTGCAGGATCCCTATCCCGCATACGCCCGTTTGCACGAAGAAGGCCCGTTGCATTACCTGGATGTGGACGGAAAATGGGCGTTATGGTCGATTGTGAGTCATGCCGAATGCTCCTCGGCTGCTAAAGACCCGAGGCTTTCCGCCAAACGCTCGCAGCAGATGATCTTGTCTCTTCCGCTCAGCAGCCAATCTGAATTCAGCGAACTCGCTCGCATGCTCGGCTTGTGGCTGATTTTCATGGATCCGCCGGAGCACACCCGGCTGCGCAAACTTCTCAATAAGGGATTTTCGCCCGCGGCGATCGAAGGCTTACGTCCGCAAGTCGAGGCCATTGTTGATGAAATGCTGAAGCCGCTGCAGCATGGTGCCGAAGTCGACCTCATGCGGGAGTTCGCCAACCCCATGCCGGTGCGAATCATTTTGGAAATGCTCGGAATACCGCAAGAACTGGGCGACACCTTCGTCAATTGGTCGCGGGCCATCGCAGTGTTTCGAGGCAGCCCGGATCGCACGGTGGAACAGGCACACGACGCTCAAGATGCCCTGATTGCCTTGACCGATTTTTTCCGAAAGACCGTGGCGGAGCGGAGACGCAATAAAGGCAACGACCTGATTAGCCTTCTGATCGACATCGAGGAAGAAGGAGAAGTGCTGACCGAAGAAGAACTATACGCTCAGTGCATCGCGCTGCTTTTCGCAGGACACGAGACCACGCGGAATCTGATCGGCAACGGCATGTACACGCTTCTACGCCATCCGCAAGAGACAGCGGAGTTGCGAGAGAAACCGGAGATAATCCGCACTGCCGTGGAGGAGATTCTGCGTTATGAAAGTCCCGTACAACTCACGGCTCGTGTGCTTAAGGAAGATGTAGAGATTTGCGGCCAGCACATTCCGAAGAAGTGGTCGGTCCTTTGCATGCTCGGTGCGGCGAACCGGGATCCAAAACGGTTTAAGAACCCGAATCAGTTAGACCTGAAGAGGCTGAATAACCAACACCTGGCGTTCAGCGCGGGTCCGCACGCCTGCATTGGAGGCCAACTTGCGCGATTGGAAGGCCAGGTTGCGCTCCTGAATCTGGTACAGCGCTTTCCGGAGATGAAGCTTGTTGGCGAACGGCCGGAGTGGGCTCCTACATTTGGATTCAGGGGACTCAAAAGTCTTCGAGTAATCTTGTGAAAGCTTCGTACGAACAATTGGGTCGCCTACGACAGCAATGTCGATAACCGGCGAAGACTGGCCATAACGTCGTTTAAACCTATGCCGAAGTCGATGAGACAAGCGATCTCGTCCACTCCATTTTCGCTGAGGCGTTCGGCCTGCTGCGCGCATTGATCGAGAGTCCCGATGAAACTCAACGGGCTGCGTAAGTTGTTGCGCACTTGAAACTCGACCATTATTTCAGTTTCTTCTTCGCTGAGACGAGAAAGTTCGGGACGCACCCAACTCGTTTTTCTTAAAGCACCTTGATCATCTTTTGTTCCAGCGGAGTGATCTTTCTGCATCCCGATGTTGACCCTCAGATAGTCGGCCATCGCCGGTTGGGCTATCGTTCTGATCTCCTCATCGCTACCCCCAACGAAGGTATGCGCCATTAATGTGATGTGGCCCCGACGGCCATGATGGGTCTGAATCGCGTCGCGATAAAGTTTAGCTTTCCGGAGGAGTTCCTTCAGGTCATGATTCAGTGAAAAGTTTGCCGTCATGACATTGAAACCGAGCTTGCCGGCGTTCACAAAGGTATCATCGGACTGAGCGGTCAACCAGATTGGGAGTTCCGGTTGAATTGGCACCGGCAGAATGTTGACCTCGATACTGACTCCCATCCCGTTTGGCAATGACACCTTCTCACCTCGCCAAAGTTTCTGGACGATGGCGATCTTTTCATACATGTCAGCATGGCGATTCTGGTAAGTATCGGGGGAAAGAACAAAATCGTTTGCGTGCCATCCTGAGGCAGCGGCAATAGCAACCCGTCCGTTCGAAAGATTGTCAATCATGGACCATTCTTCGGCTACGCGCAAAGGGTTCTGCAAGGGTAGAACGACGCTGCCGGCCCGGATGGAGATGCGCTTGGTTATGACGGCGATAGCCGCGCCAGTAACCGAGGGACTTCCGTACAATCCGCCGAACCGTTGGAAGTGCCTTTCCGGCGTCCACACGGCAGCAAACCCGTGCTCGTCAGCAAACTTCGCAGATTCCAGCAGCATCTGATACTTGCCGCCGGGCTGCTCTGCAGAGTCCGCGCTGAAGAAGAACAAGCTAAGCTGAGGTGTCATTCAGAATCTCTTTCTTGACTTCCGGGGGTGGCAGCGATCTCACACTTTCCGCGGATCGGTGTTGATCTGGCCTCATGCGGTTCGCGCGGCTAGGCTGCGTCGGGGGCTGATCTTTGAGACCGCACCCATGGCGAAATTTAGCACAACACACGGCGTAAGTCACAAACGCGCAATTGAGGATAGTTACGGAGAGTAAAGTTACGGCTGCCCCGGTCCTCCTTGATGGATGTCGGCGTGGCATTTCACGGAGGGTGATCAGGTTAGTGCGGCGACACCACCACCATCTGTCATTGGTGAGGCAGGCGGGCCTCCGCAGCATCTAAATGCAGACGGAGGCCGGCTAAATCGATGATGTTCCAGAGGATCGAGTGGAAACTGCCGTCGTTGGCGGAAGAGCACACTTGCAAAACGTGGCCTCTTTGCGCCGAATAGGCAAAACCTTCTTCACAGCAACTGCTATGGCGACTTGTGCTTCGGCGTCTTTGCGTTAAGCGTCGAGATGATCCCCTCAGCTGCGAGCGGAACATGCGTCTCGTGAGCAATCACAATATCTTTGGCTGAGATTTTCTCTCCGTAGATTCTCTTATTCGCGTCGTTGTCCGGTCGGATGGTGGATCCCTCAAGCGAAACGCCTGCAAATAGGCCGCGTGCGCGTGAATAACTCAATATTTCAGCGCGCATCGAGACATCGGTCTCTGCCGATGCGTCACGACCGACCGGGCCTGCTGCTGCCGATGCATCTCCTCCGAGCTTGACTTTGCTGCTCAAGATTCCATTTGCACCGCGGTCGTTCATCACGAGCAGGACGAAGTCAGTCGCTTGGCCGCCGATCTGGAAGCCTACGCTGCCACCTTCAAGGGCCATCATTGAGGGCGCGCCCCAAGGGCCGTTGAAATATTCGCCGGTTCGGCAGGTCATCGCACCGCGGCCGTAACTGCCACCGACCACAAACGCGGCCTTGAGGACCGATGGAAAAACAACCACACAGTCAGCCTTATCGAGAAGATCTTGAGGAATGTCGTCTGGAATATTCAGAATCTCTGTCAGCACCGCGCTGGCATTCTTCAGACGATCCTCGTCTTTTTCTTTGTCGTCTGCCCAACCGGTGGTTACAAGCAACACTGCGCTGATTGCGCACGCGAATATCCTCTTTGTTTTCATGGGGCCTCCTAGAAATGGATATAGTTGCCGCAACGGACGGCCGTAACGCACAGCATAGTTCGACCTAAGCTCCGGACGGTATCGCCACGCAAGAGTTCCTCCTCGCGCTGCGAACGGCAGCGTTTGCGCACGATTATGTATGTTCCCCGATCCACACTGAGCGAGCTATACGTTGAAAATGGTAAACGGGCAAGTGTTTTCCTTTAGATCTCTGCAGAGAGGACCATCGTTGGATTTAGTCTGCATCCAGCTTTTCATCCCTTCACTGCCGAGCGGATTTTTGGGTTACCCGAGACGGCGGTTTTGAGCGCCTCGTCGGTTTCGATCAGATCCAGGACTTTTCTTGTCATCTCCTCATCAATATCCGGCGCCTTGCGGATCTCTACTGGGTAGCGTACCAGCAGTTCCAGGCCCGCATCGGCGAACTGAAGACGTGCTTCTGGGCGTGGCACCTCCACCTGAATATCCACATGGCGCTCGATGGCGTAGTGCTGCCGTTCGATCTCCTCTCGATATTGCGAATAGACAGCGTTTACGGCCGCCACGAGCTTCTCCTCCGCTGACTTATGATTTCCGTCCGGCGCAATCATCACCACGACTTCGTGCCATGCGTACTCGGTTCCTGGAATCTGCTTGAAGAGCGGTGTGCCCGTCTGGAAAAGAACGGAATTTGAGAACACAACGATGCGCCCCGTAGGATAGAAATCCAATCCCGTACCCGCCAGTTCCATCAGGTACA
>Ga0209693_10000030_pt1 | contig 55062 bp, 50 predicted proteins | sample HubBroMetageWRM3_FD_188345 | JGI IMG/M metagenome (GOLD analysis project Ga0209693, IMG submission 188345) | Warmed soil microbial communities from the Hubbard Brook experimental Forest, New Hampshire - Hubbard Brook CCASE Soil Metagenome WRM 3... | ecosystem: Environmental > Terrestrial > Soil... | reverse complement strand
GGTCCGGGCACGTGCCGGCTCGGCGCGTAAAACCTTCGGGTAGGTCGCTAGAGCCCCGCAGCGATGCGTGGCCCAGAGGAATGACCGTCCCGCCGGAGCAATCCGGCGGACAGAATTCGGCTTACAGGTCCGGCTGCTACAAATTTTCTTTCAATCCACTCTAGGAGCACACGATATGTCAGCACCCAGCCGCCGGCCGGAGATTCGCCGGCGCCGCGCCCGTCAACACAAGATCACCCTCCTCCGCAAGCGCCTTGCTTCGGCCCAGACCGACTCCGACCGCAACCGGGTCACAGCCAAACTTCACAAGCTCGCCATCGCTTCGCCGGGCCAGCCCCTGATCAAGTAGATCGATCGCAGAGTTCGGTGCGCTGAGTCGCCAGGAAGACTGGCGGAGCGCGCCGAATCAAGCCACGCCCGCGGTCGACTTGGGGCTCGTGGATGCGGACTGGCCTCTGGATTCTGCACTGCCGGGCGGCGGATTCACGACCTCCAGATAGGCGTTCATGATTCGACGCACAGACTTCTCCCAGGAGAACTTTGCCGCCTGCCGGTAGCTGCGTTCCTTCATTTTCTCTCGCAAGGGCTGATCCAGAAGCACCCGCTGCAGGGCTCGCATGATTTCGAAAACGTTCTCCGGATGAACGAGCACAGCAGCGTTGCCCACTACCTCGGGCAGCGACGACACGTTCGAGGTTACAACCGGGGTTCCGTGAGCCATCGCCTCCAAGGGTGGCAGGCCAAAGCCCTCATACAACGACGGGAAAACAAAGATCTTGGCCGCATCGTAGAAAGTGCGGAGCACTTCGATCGGAACAAATCCCAGAAAGCGCACATCATTCTGCACTCCGCTGCGGATCACCGTCCGCCTCAAGTCGGGATTGCCGGAAACATCGTCTCCAATGATGATGAGCTTCAGGTCAGGGAATGCCTGGTCTTTCTCCAACTCAGTCTTCAGTGCCGAAAAAGCTTCGATCATGCGCACTACGTTCTTGTGCGGACTGATTCTGCCGGCATAGAGCAGAAAGGGATACGTAACCTGGTAACGCTCGGCAATCACCTGCCGATCGGCCGCACTGGCGTGTCCGCGAAGAAACCTTTCATCGATCGCGTTGTAGACCACCTCGATGCGCCGCGGTGGAATATCGAACAGCTTCTCAATTTCGAGCTTGGTGAAGTTTGAAACGGCGAAAATGCGCGACGCCCCTCGCAAAACCCGTTTGGTCAACTGAAAGTGCAGCGACCCCCTAAGCCCGGTCTGCTGACGTGGCTGAGTGAGATGCTCCAGCATGTCGTGCACTGTCATCACGTAGGGGCAAGGCAGCGCGCGAGGAATGGAGAACAGATTCGGGACGTGAACCAGATCGCATTCCAGCCGCTTCACAATCGTGCGGAATTCGCGATAGCTCTTCCAGGAGCGCTCCGGCTCGGCTAGAGGAATCGTGTGAAAGTTAGCCGGCAGGGGGCCGATTTCCTTTACCTTGGCGGGAGAACCGATGAGGAAATACGTGGTCTCGCGATCAAGCCGTCCGAGAGTGCGAACGACATTACGGATGTAGGTACCGACGCCGAACTCAGTCATCCGCCGGATGTCGATCGCGATCTTCACCGAAGGCAATTTAACACAGGGAGGGTACCCGCTCCTGCCGAATCTACCTAGAAACGCGGAGGTACAAATCCAAAGCAACGGGTATCGCCGCAACGACCGCAAGAGCTTGCAGCCACACGAATATTACTTGGCGCCAGTTCACGGGTTTCTTCTCCAAAACCTGGAATTGTTTTCGGCCTTGTTCGCGCGAGAATCGGTAGGTTCCCATCGGGACGAGCGGAAAATAACAAATTACCGCGAACACGGTTGCATCGTATTCTTCACTGGTGCCCCGTATCTCAACATTCGATCGTCCGTAGGCCCGCCGACCATCGCCCCGGGACGAGAGAGTTAGATTACCTATGTCGATGTCGTCTAAGTGCTTGTAATGGTCCTGTTCCTTTGAGAACTCCGCAAGTCGCGCGGGAGAATCCAGTCTTCGCCTTCCTAATTCGTCCGACAACGTGGCGCGCGCCTCAGCAGTCAGGGAGTCGGGCTCAAGCGCCAGCCTCAGCAGTTCGTCATCAGTGTTTCCGGCGTAATCGGGGACTGTTCGAAGTTTCATACTCCGTCTTCTCAGGCGCGCACTTCGGCCTGCGCCCTGGCCCTGCGCTCAGCGTACAGCGGGAAGGCCTCGCACAGGTCAAGAACGTCCTTGCGGATCCTCCCCAGTGCCGCCGCATCCGTCCGCTGCAGCAGCGCCTCTGCGATCCATCTCCCGACCTGCCGCATCTCGGCTTCTTTCATTCCGCGCGTAGTCAGGGCAGGCGTACCGATGCGGATACCGCTCGGCTTCAGAGGCGGATTAACATCGAACGGGATGGCATTTTTGTTGACCGTCATTCCGGCCTCGCCTAGCGCCTTTTCGGCCTCGCTGCCCAGCATCCCCTTGGAAAAGACATCGACGAGCATCAGGTGCGTGTCCGTTCCGCCAGAAATGATGCGGAAGCCCTCGGCGGCGAGCGTTTCCGCCAGCACCTTCGCGTTGGCCACGACTTGCTTTGCATAATCGCGGAACTCGGGCTGCATCGCCTCCTGAAAGCAGATGGCCTTGGCTGCGATGATGTGCATCAGCGGACCGCCCTGCATCCCGGGAAAAACAATCTTATCGATTGCCGCCGCGAACTCGGCCTTAGAAAGAATCATCCCCGCCCTTGGTCCGCGCAGCGTTTTATGGGTTGTCGAAGTAACGATATGCGCGTGCGGCACCGGGGAGGGATGCACGCCTCCCGCGACCAGGCCGGCAAAATGCGCCATATCGACGAGAAAAAGCGCTCCCACTTTGTCGGCGATTTGGCGCATGCGGGCGAAATCGATGATGCGAGGATAGGCGCTGCCGCCGCCAATAATCAGCTTGGGGCGCTCCTGCTCTGCCAGCTTTTCCAGCGAATCGTAGTCAATCGTCTCCGCCTCTTTCGTCACGCCGTAGGGCACGATCTTGTAGGTCTTGCCGGAAAAATTCAGATGATGCCCGTGCGTCAGGTGGCCACCGTGGGCCAGATTCAATCCAAGAATCGTGTCGCCGGGTTGCAACACGGCCGCGTAGGCCTCCATGTTCGCCTGCGAGCCAGCGTGCGGCTGCACGTTGGCATGTTCCGCTCCGAATAATTGCTTGGCGCGGTCACGCGCCAGGTTCTCGACAACATCGGCGTACTCACAGCCGCCGTAGTACCGCTTGCCGGGATATCCCTCGGCGTACTTGTTGGTGAACACCGAGCCCGCGGCTTCGAGCACGGCTTCGCTGACAAAGTTCTCCGAGGCGATCAGCTCGAGGCCCTCATGTTGCCGCCGGGTTTCATTGTCAATGGCGGCCGCAATCTGCGGATCGGCTTCGTAGAGAGGACGATACATCTTCGAAACGGCGGAGTTCTTCATGTCGTTTTCCTAGGGCGTCCCGTAAATGTTGGGTCGGTGAAGTTCCATAAATCGCTCCGGAGCCTTCACCGAAGTAAAACCAAACTGCGAATAAAGTCCGTGCGCATCGCGGGTGGTAAGGATCCAGCGCCGCAGATTTTGCAGCGCAGGATGCTCGGTAATGCACTGCATCAGCCACTTGCCGAGCCCGCGTCCGCGGTGAGTTTCCAGCACGAACACATCACCGACATATGCGATGGTAGCGAAATCGCTGATGACGCGGGCAAATCCGATTTGCACGCCCTCCGCATCATAAATGCCGAAACAGAGCGCGTTCTCGATCGAGCGGGCCACAACTTCCCGCGGGATGCCCTTGGCCCAGTAACAATTGGTCAGAAAACCGTGAATTACATCGAGATCCAGTCGCTCACGGCTCGTACTGATCAGAAAATCGCCACGCCGGTATTCCATCACAGCTTGGGAATCGAGGATGCGTCCCGCCATCCTCACATTCTACCGCTTCACCGCTACTCGAACGCCGTCCGCAAAAACGAAGCGAGTTGCCACCCATCCATGTAATTGTAAGGGGCCTCACCCATGGTGTAGTGACCGCAGGGAAGAACCACAACCTTGTGATCAAGTCCGCGACGCTCGAATTCCGCCACCACGTCGCGCGAGAGGTCAGGCAGAAAAGTTAGATCGTACTTCGCGTAAACAATGAGTGACTTCCGCGGCCAGCGGGAAAATTGATTGAAATATGCCATCGGACTAACCGCCAGCCACGACTGCCGCAAGGTCTCTAAGTCGATCTGCGATTCGATGCCTTGCCGGATATGCCGCGTCGACTGGCCATGCCACACCACGTCGGCGACGTAAGTGGAAGCATGATTGAACGCTGCCACCCGAATGCGTGGATCGTGAGCCGCCGCGATGAATGCATAGCAGGAACCGAGACTCGTCCCCACAATTCCCAGCTTGCTGTAACCCTGCTGCTCGAGCCAATCGAGACAGCAGCGGACATCGACCACTCCCTGCCGCACCGCATCGAGCGTGCGGCCGATGTTGGCGGAGACGGCGTAATCGGCGCGGCTGATCTCGGCCGGCATGCGGATGTCGTGATAAGGCATGCTTAGTCGCAGCACCGCGATGCCCAGCATGTTGAGAACCTTACAGAGGCTCACGTAGGCAATCGCGTCCGCATTCCAGTGCGGCAAAAGAACGATGGCGCGCCTTCCACGCGCCGGGAACCAGCGCGCATTCACCAGATTGTTCTCCGGAAACGGCGTTTTCACTGGAGCCGTGAAGCGCAGGAACTCCGCGAACGTTCCTCTTACCTTCGCTTCAAGCTTCGGGTCCGGAACTTCCCGCGTGGAAAAAACCTGCACCTCCCGCTTCTCCAGCCGAAAGTCGTTTGCCGGCTTGTACGAATAGAACTCATCGCTGGCGGCGACGATGCGCCGGTTGAAATCGATGAGGAACTTCGCCGGATCGTCCGCGGCTTGCCCAGGCTGCCAGCCATTGCGGCAAGGCCAGTCCTGCGCATATTCCAGCCCCCACTCCAGCGGACGCACCACGCGATTATTGTCCACCGAAGTAAGCCGGTGCTCCCAGTCATACATCCATTGTGCGTAGCGAGAAGGCATCGTGAATCTTCTAGTGTAACAAGCGGAATCGTGCCACTTCACCCGCGATTCACTCAATGGTCGCAATCGCCGGTTGGGCCGTGCATTTGCCGTCTGAGCGGAATGGAAAGCAGGAAGGAGTTGAGGTCTGGCAGGGCGGCGGTAATTTAGTTTCCGTACCTTCGCGGCACGCGCTTCGAAATATTGCAGAGAATCTCGTAGGGTGAACTATTGGCCAGGCGAGCATGCTCGAGCGCGTCTACGCTCAAACCGTCCACGGTTCCGAGCAGGACGACCTCATCGCCCACCGAGACACTCGGGATGCCGGTCACATCGACCAGCGTGAGGTCCATCGAGATGCTGCCAATGATGGGCGCGTAGTGGTCGCGGACGATCACGCGCCCGCGATTGGAAAGTTGCCGATTATATCCGTCAGCATAGCCCACGGGCAGGACGGCAACGTGCGCCGGCGCTTTGGTGACATAAGTTCCGCCATAGCCCAGAGCCTGGTTGGCGGCGAAATCCCTTATGGAGAGAATTCGCGTCTTCCACGTCAGCACCGGATTCACAGCAAGCCGCAGGGTGCCGCCGCTCACCTCCCTGCCCGCGCGCTGGAACGGAAGATAGTAGCCGTAGAGCGCGACGCCTGGCCGCACCATGTTGTTCCGCGTCTCGCGCCGCGAGATCAGAGCGCTGGTGTTGGCCATGTGTATCAACTCAGGATCAAAGCCCGCCGCCCGGACCATGCGCTGCGCCTCTTCGAAGCGGCGCTCCTGCTCGCCGACCGAAGGCGCGTCCATAATTTCTGAAGAAGCAAGGTGGGTCGAGAGCCCTTCGAGAATAAGATGCGGAGCGGCGCTCAGAGCTTTCAGCACTACGGGAAGTTCAGCCAGCGCCACGCCGAGCCGGCCCATTCCGGTATCCACTTTCAAATGCACCGCATGCCGCACTGTGCCGGACGCCGCCGCGCGCTCCAGTGACTCGATGTGCCATGGCTCCCACACCGTGGGAGTGAGCCGCAAGCGGACGATCTCGTTCTCTTCGCCTCGCCAGAACCCCGTCATGAGCAGGATTCGCGACTCAATGCCTGCCTCGCGCAATGGGATCGCTTCATCGAGAGACGTGACGCCCAGCCAGGTTGCGCCTTCGGCCTGAAGAGCGCGCGAGCATTCCACTGCGCCGTGGCCGTAAGCGTCAGCTTTCACCACTGCGCACACGGTTACTCCCGCGCCCGCGTGCTTCACCACCGTGCGGAAGTTTTGCCGCAGAGTGGCGAGCGAGACTTCCGCCCAGGTCGGGCGGGTTGCCACTCGGCTCAGAATTTCTACAGTTGATGCCACTGAGGTCGATTATAGCGGCAGGGCCGCGCTCCCTCAGGTTACGCTCGGGCTACTCCTGCGTGATGCTCTCTGGCTGGGTCGCCAACCTGCCCACCAGAACCTGCCCGATCAGTTTCCAGTCATGGAGAAGTTCACGGTGATTTGCGTTTCCACCTCGACCGGTTCGTTATTCAGGATGTAAGGGCGGTAACGCCATTTCCGGACGGCGTCAATCGCCGCAGGCACGAGCAGGGGATGGCCGCTCAGCACTCTGAGATTCTCAATTGCGCCTTGCTTGCTGATCACCGCCTGCAGCACGACCTGACCCTGAAGGCGCGCAGTCCGCGCCAGCGACGGATACGTCGGCAAAATCTTGCTAATCAAATCCCCTTCACTCATGTGGGAGACGGAGATCGGATGGGTCACGACAGGCGCCACGGGCATAATCGGGCGTGTGCCAACGCCGAACGAATCGAGCATTCCATTCGGAATGCCGGGCCCCGAGGGTCCTGGGAGATACGCGCCAGGCGCTCCGATTGATGGCGGACCATCGTCCCCGGCAGGCAACTCACTTGGAATTCTCGTGGGCGTTCTCAGCATGATTTCGGCAGGAAGGCTGTGCTGCGCCGAGTTTGTCCCCGTTTGTGGTCTGACTGTGGGAGCTTGGTCCGGTTGTCCCACACTGACCGGCGTCGAGAGCTGGCGCAGCAAAGGCAGGCCCATGGGACGGAGCAGCGGCAAAACCAGCAACACGGCGACCACCAACGCCTGCAATCCGAACGAGGTCAGGGTAGTCAATCGGCGGCGCGAACGCTCGTCCCACGACGAACTGAGTGTATCGTCAAACATAGTGTCCTCCTGAATGAACGCGGTTACCAGCTAGAGACACCGAACCTTGTTGCTGAGGACTAGAGGGAGCAAAGAAAAAAGGCCGCGCAGTTACGCGGCCTCTGGAACTTTTCCGACACTCGTGGTGTCGCGAAAAAACTACTTGGGTTGTGGGGTTGACGCCGGAGCTGCCGGCTTGGGTGCCGCTGGTTTCAAAGGCGCGGGCTTGGCCGATGCTCCTGCAGCCGGGGCCGGGGCGGGCACGCCGGATTGCGTGTTATAAGCCTCTACCACCGCTTTGGTGATGTCCCCTTGATCGCCGTACCAGAGTATCGGGCTTTGCGGCCACGGGTTCGAAGTGTCCACAATCATGGCGAAGCCGTTCTCCTGCGCGTGCTTCACGATCACCGGGGCCATCTTCTGCAGAATGCGCTGAAAAATCTCTTTCTGCTGGTTCTGCGCATCTTCCTGAGCGTCCTGCACCGCGCGATCAAACGATTTTTTCTTGGTCTCGATCTGCTTGACCAGTGTGGCGCGGGCATCGTCGTTCAGTTTGTCACCCTGTTTCTGCAGTTGTTCCTGCAGACTCTGGAGTTCGTCGTTCTGAGCCTTCAGCTCGCTTTGTTTCGGCTCCAACTTCTTTTGCAAGGCCGCGAAGTCGCGCTGGCCTTCGTTTGAACCGACCACCGCCTGCTCAATGTTGATGGTTCCGAGCTTCGAACCGGTGCCAGTCGCTATCGTTGTGGTGGGCGCCGCGCTTGCGGGCGAACTGGCCGCACCCGCTGGGGCGGCACCACCGGTTTGGGCCCATGCAGAAATGATGGAGAAAACCGCAATGGCCAGGAAGGACCGCAGAAACTTGCTTGTCATTGGATCGCTTAAACTCCTTGGAATGGTTCCGGTAAACAGGTTCCGGGAATGACTCAGACTACCCTCTTCAGGCTACACCGGGCCGCACTCACGCCGCCGTCGTCCCGCGTTTGTTCTAACGACCGCTGTCGAGCATCACCTGGAGACAAGACGCACTGGGTTGCGAGCGTCACACGCCGGGGTTGCGGACGTGCCGTCCACCCCTGATCAGCTTTCTCAATGGTGTGGATCAATAGGATTATAGAGAGCTTCCTCCGGTGGCGTCAAACCTTACCGTCTGCGAACCCGCCTCCGAACCCAGCCTCGGAACCTGTCTTTAGAACGTGGTAGCCACGGTGAAGCGGAACGTCTTGCGTGGCTCCCGCAACAAGAAGCTCGGGGAGTAGACGATCTTGGCAAGGTTATATGTGTAGTTGCCGGCAGCCTCGCTCTGCCCCGAGGGGAACATGTTGCGCGTAATGGGTAACGGCGAGTCCGCCGCGTTATCCAACCGCAGTGGGTTGTAAGCCCAGTAGATGCGGAAAGGCGCGTTGACTACCGGCAGGAACATTTGTAGTTCAAGGCCGGTCGACATCCGGGGGCGCCAGTTGGTCGTGCCCAGTACCTGCAAGTCTTGGGACGGCTGCGGGTTCAATAGGGAACCCGGGGAGCAGGTATTGGCGGTGGCAGTCTGCGACAGGATCGGACATCCTACCGGCGTCCCAATCACGGTCTGGTATTGCTCCGCCGCAATCTGCAACTGCGATCTTCGCAGGATGGGGTCAATGCCCAAGTCGATGAAAGGAGCCAGAGCCACGGGCCCATAGATTGTGATGCGGTACTCCAGGTTGGTCACAATGCTCAGATCGCCACCGGGGAAGGTGATCTGATCGATCGGAATGGGTATGGTCACATTGCCCGCCCGTATGTTCTGCGGGTTCAGGGGGACAGGCGATCCATCGGGATTGGTCAGCGTGATCGACCCCACGTTCGGCAGGAACGCCACCGGGGATACCGAACGTATGTCAAACCCGCGGAGATCGTTCTCGCCGCCCATGTAAGCACGCTGGAATGGCGGCGCAACCAAACCACCATAGCCGGTGATGAAGGACCCCTGAACGTTGAAGCCCAGCGCATTGCGCCGGTTCTGCATCGGAATGAACTGCTTGTACTGAATGATCGGTCGAACCGATCGAATGGTTCCTCCCAAGCCCGCGAGTTCCATCCCCGCCGTAAACTGGTGTCCGTGGTGAGGCGAGATCGGACTGTCCAGCGTATTGAAAGAAAAGTTGGGGAAGATCTTGCTGGTGATGATTCCGTCGAGCGCAACGGGGCCGGAAACACCGCGGAACGCCAGGAATTCGAACAGATTCTTGGAGGCTGAGCTTAAGGCCGCCAGAGAGGATCGGTCAAACGAATAGGTAATCCCGAGGCGCTTGAAAGAGCGATGCAGCGGATAGCTCAACGACGACGTGAACCCGGCGCTCTGCTGCGTGTAATTCTGCAAATTCTGCAGCACGGCGTTCGGCAGGTTGTTCAGGTTCTGCCCGCTGAATATGGAAAGCTGCCGGGCCTGATCATATTTGGTCTTTGTGTAGTAGACGTTGAAACCAAACTGCAGCGGCCGGTCGAACATGTAAGGCTGCGTGAAGCCGAACCGGACGCTTTTCGCCAGATTGCCCGCGCTGACCTGCATCTGAAGCGTCTCACCCAGACCAAGGAAGTTGTTGGTCGCGTAGTTTAGTCCCACGAAAGCGCCTTCCAACCCGCTCACGCCGCCGTTGAGGCCGATGCTGTTCTTGCCTCTTTCGTGAATCTTCAGCGTCAGGTCGACCAGTCCGTCTTTCTCGTCCAGTTGGCGAATGGTGGTGTTGGGGTCGTCTGGCTTCAACTGGTCGAAGTATCCCAGTTGATTCAGGCGCAGCAAGCTCATCTCCCATAGGTGGGAGTTGTAAACGTTGCCTTCTTCCAGCGCGATCTCGCGCCGGATCACTTTGTCGCGCGTGGTGGTGTTGCCCTGAAATTCGATGCGCCGCACATAGAACTGCTTGCCTTCGTCGACGTCGATGTCGAGATAGATCAGCTTCTTGTCGTCGTCAAACCGGGTGTCAGGAATCGAAGTGAAATTGATGTAGCCCAACTGGCCATAGGCCTTGCGGAGGTTCTCCAGACCCTTGGCGATTTTCTCCTTGCTGAAGACGTCCCCGTCCTTGATCGGGAAGATAGCGCGCAGAGCCCTCACGTTCTGAACTGCCTTGTTGTTCTTGAACGTGATCCCGCCCAGTATGTAGCGCTCTCCCTCATCGATGGTCATCGTAATGTCGACCGACTTGCCCCGCCCTCCCTGCAACAGCGGGACGTGGGCGCCTGCGTGGCCGGTGTCGTGAATCTCTGTCTTAGCCTCGCCCACGGTGTTCATCTTGAAATACCCGCGATTCTGGTATTCATTGCGGACGCGTTCCGTATCTTCGTCCAGCTTGGTAGCGTCGTACGTCCTGGAGAAGATGTCTTCCAGGAAGATCGAGTGCGGGATTCCGATGGGCCGCAAGTTCTTCATGGCGTATCGCAGCACTCGCGACTTGACGTTCTTGTTACCTTCGAAAGTGATCTTACCCACCTTGACCTTGGGACCTTCTTTCACCACGAACGTGATCCCGATCGCAGCCGGTGGAATCTGCCTTATTTCCGTCCGGACAGTGGAAAACTGCCGCCCATGTTCGGCCAGCAAGCTCTTTATCGTCACTTCGGCTTTCTTCACCTTGGTTGGGTCGTATTGACTCTCGACCGACAATCCAACCTTCGCTTCCTTGAAACGGTCCAGCACGTCACTGGTAGAGACCGAACTCAGGCCCACATAGTTGATCTCGCGGATGGTCGGCTTTTCTTTAACCTGGATAATCAGCCGCCATCCTTTCGGAGTCTGTTCCCGGCTGAAGCGGATATCCTCGAAATAACCCGTGTTCCACAGCGAATTGAAATCGCGCTCCAGGGCGGCGGGGTCATAAATATCCCCGGGATGAGTGAAGATACGTGCCTTGACCGTCTCGGCAGGAATACGGCGGTTTCCCTGAACGTTGATCTCAGAGACTATGTCGCTTTGCGCCCAGCTGGCCGGGGCCGACAGCAGCACCAGAGCGGTCGCGATCCCAAGCACGCATCCCATCCCCTTCATCACGCGGGAAAGCCGTGCGAATGAAGAAGATGGAGGATCAGCAGTGCCGGAAAAACCGGGGTCGTACCCGGACACAGCAATGTCTCGATGAGAGCAAAAGTGAATCGCTACGACCTCAGCCTCTGGGATGTAGGAAAACGATCATTATACGGTAGATAAACAGAAAGCGTCCAAGCGGCCACTCTTGGCGGTGGCTTCATGGAAAGGGCTTGGCCAACTCCACCTCCACCAAGACGGAATAAAACGTGGCGGAGTTGCCCAGATCGGAAAGTTTTTCTGAGGTCAGCACATTGATGTTCCGGAATCCAGGTCCCAACTTGGCCCAGTTTAGCTTCGCCGAAACCACTCCCGGCTGAACCGCGCCATCCACCCGAGCTTTCAGGAAGATTTCTCCTCGACGGTTGTACACCCTAACCGTTTCTCCGTCGTCAATTCCGCGCGCCCGGGCATCGGTGGAATGCATCTCCAGCAGGTTTGTCTCTTCCATCTCCTTGACCGAAGGCTGGTTCGCAAAGGTCGAATTCATGAAGTTGTCGGCCTTGCGCGCCAGAAGTTCCAGCGGAAGAGCGGCTCCTTGTTTCCCATGGCGAGATTCTTCCGGGGGCTTAAACTCGGCCACCGGATCAAGCCCCAGCGCCTTCATCGCTTCGCTGTACAGTTCGGCCTTGCCCGAAGGCGTGCGAAAGTTGCCGCTCGCGAAAGGAAGAAATGGTTCTGGCTGGCCATTGGCCACTGACCGCTGGCCACCGAAGTTGAGTCGCACCTGCAGTTCCTGCTCCAACCGCTCCCGGCTGATGCCCTCCAGCCATGGATTGTTGGAGGCCAGCGCGCCATCGATCATCTCGTCGATGCTCTCGCCGAAGCACGGATCCTGGAATCCCATCCGCTGGGCCAGCGCTCGAAACACTTCGACATTCTCGCGGCACTCCCCCAACGGTTCGATCGCCTGGTCCGACACCTGCAGATAGTAGTGACCGTATGCCGCTTGCAAATCCTTGTGCTCGAAGAACGTCGTCGCGGGCAGCACAATGTCGGCGTAGTCGGTGGTGTCGGTGAAAAACTGCTCGTGAACCACGGTAAACAAGTCGGCGCGCTTGAGCCCGCGAACCACCTCGTTGTGATTGGGACAAACCGCAGCCGGATTTGAGTTATACACAAACAGAGCTTTCACTGGCGGGTCGTGGAGCGTATTCAGCGCCTCGCCCAGGCGAACCATGTTGACCACACGCGGGGGGCGTTGACTTCCTTCGGGCTTGAGGTCAGGCCGCCGCAGTGCGTCCTTATTCAAGTCAAACGCGCCGCTGGTCGAAAGGTGGATGCCGCCGCCCGCTTCTTTCAGCGACCCGATGATGCAGGGCAGCATCGCAATCGTGCGCGTTGCCGTCCCTCCACCTTCCGAGCGCTGCACGCCATAGTTGACCCGAATCACCGAAGGTCGCACGGTGGCATATTCACGCGCCAACTTGCGGATATCTTCTGCCGCGATCCCCGTCCACTGCGCCGCACGTTCCGGCGGATAGGCCTTTACTTTCTCGCAAAGGTGGTCGAAGCCAAGCGTGTGTTTCGCCACATAATCGGCATCGTGCAGCCCCTCGCCGATGATCACGTGCATCATCGCCAGGGCCAGCGCGGCATCGGTGCCAGGATTGATCGGAAGATACCAGTCGGCGCACGCCGCAGTTCGCGTCCGGTAAGGATCGATCACCACCAGCTTCGCGCCCCGGCGCCGCGCTTCCACGATGAACGGCCACAGGTGAACATTATTCCCATGAATGTTCGAAGCCCAGGCAATGATGTAACGGGAGTGGATGAACTGCTCGGGTTCAGTGCCGAGCTTCACGCCCATGACAGACTCAAGCCCAGCCTCGCCCGCCGAAGAACAAATCGTGCGCTCCAGTTCCGAAGCGCCGAGGCGATTGAAGAACCTGCGGTCCATCGAGCCGCCGTTCAGCGCTCCCAGCGTTCCACCGTAGGAATAAGGCAAAATCGCCTCGCTGCCGAACTTGGAGATGACGCCGCGAAAGCGCGACGCGATCTCATCGAGGGCTTCATCCCAAGAAATACGCTGCCAAACCTGTGTGGTGCCGGCGCCCTCGCCCGCGCTTGCGGCGCCAGCCGCAATGCCCTTTGCTGCGACTCTGCGCATCGGATAGAGCACTCGGTCCTGCGAATACACCCGGTCAAGATACTTCGCCACTTTGGCGCAGAGAAATCCCCGCGTCACGGGATGCCCCGGATCTCCCTGAATCCTCGTCGCACGCCCGTCCTCCACGGTAATCAGCACCCCGCAAGCATCGGGGCAATCGTGCGGACACGCGGCATGGACGACTTTCTTCATAATCTTCCCGACCTCTTGATTATAAGGGGAGGATGACCCGTGCAGCACAAAGGGCATCCGCACGCTTCGGATGCCCTGAATTTAATTCAATGCAAGAATCGATTGCTTCTACTTCAATTCCAGCACTTCCTTCTCTTTGGCTTTGCTCATCTCTTCCATCTTCTTGATTTCGTCGTCGGTGAGTTTCTGGATCTCCTCCAGCGACCGCTTCTCGTCGTCCTCGGTGATCTTCTTGTCTTTCATTGTCTTCTTGATGGCGTCATTGCCGTCGCGGCGAATATTCCGCACGGCGGTGCGATGCTCTTCCAGCACCTTGTGCAGATGCTTCACCATTTCCTGGCGGCGTTCCTGCGTCAGCGCGGGAACCGGCACGCGGATCAACTTGCCGTCGTTCATGGGATTCAGCCCAAGTTCGGCAGAACGGATCGCCTTCTCGATCGCACCCACTTGTGACGGATCAAACGGCTGCACCGTGATCATCTGCGGTTCCGGCGCGTGTACCTGTGCGATCTGGTTCAATGGCATCTGCGAGCCGTAATAATCCACGTTCACGCTGTCCAGCATGTGCACCGAAGCGCGCCCGGTGCGTGTGGCCGCCATCGCTTTGCGGAAATCTTCCACGGCCTTCTCCATCCGCGTCTTCAGTTGTATGTACGTTTCTTTCAGACCGGGAATCGCGGCCATCGTGACTTGAGCCATATCAGTCAGCTCCGTAAGATGCTAAGAATCAAAACGCTGAATTATAAACCCAAAAGAAATCTGCCACGGATTTTCACGGATTCCCACGGATCAGAACGATAAAAGAAAATCCGTGTGAATCCCTGAAGATCCGTGGCCACGTTCTAGGCGCTTACTCTAGAACCGATGTTTTCCCCACTGACCACGCGGCGAATATTTCCGTGCTGATTCAGGTTGAATACGATGATGGGCAGGTTATTGTCTTTGCACAAACTGATGGCGGTGGAATCCATCACCTTCAGCCCGAGCTTCAGAACATCCATGTAGGAAATGTGGTTGAACTTCTTGGCGCCATCGACCTTCATCGGGTCGGCGTCGTAGATGCCGTCAACCTTGGTGGCCTTCAAAATCACATCGGCCTTGATCTCCATGGCGCGTAAGGACGCTGCGGTATCCGTCGAAAAATACGGATTTCCGGTCCCGCCGGCGAAAATCACGACGCGGCCTTTTTCGAGATGCCGGATGGCGCGCCGCCGGATAAACGGCTCCGCTACTTGGTTCATCTCAATCGCCGTTTGCACTCGCGTATAGACTTTCTGCTTCTCCAGTGCATCCTGCAGCGCCAGAGCGTTGATCACCGTGGCCAGCATTCCCATATGATCAGCGGAGACGCGGTCCATGTCTCTGGCCTGGTCGGCCACGCCGCGAAAAAAGTTGCCACCACCTACCACGATCGCGAGCTGCACTCCGAGCTTGTGAACATCAGCCAACTCCGCTGCGACCTCGTGGATACGGGCCGTATCCACACCAAAGCCCTGATTCGCAGCCAAGGCTTCTCCGGAGAGCTTGAGCAGAACGCGTTTGAAGGCAGGGGCTTCCATAGTCGTAGCGCCGAACGCTTGCCCTGAGTGTAACCGAAGGGTCCGCCGGCTGTAGTGAGCGTTACCACTCTCGCTCAACAAAAAAAGGCGCCGCAGGCGCCTGAAAACTACTCAGCTTTCTGTTCTGTGGGCTTAGTGACAGCGACCGTCTCGCCCGCATCGCCTACTTTGAAACGCGCGAAGCGTCGCACACTGATGTTCTCGCTCAGCTTGCCGATCTTCGCCGCGATGAGCTGCGCAATCGACATGGTCTGGTCCTTGATGAAAGGCTGCTCCAGCAGGCAGACTTCCTCGTAGAACTTTTCCATTTTGCCGGCGACCATCTTCTCCGCGATATTCTGCGGCTTGCCGGAAGCGACCGCCTGCGCGATGTAGATTTCTTTCTCGCGATCGAAATCCGCCTTGGTCACGTCTTCCTTGCGGACGAACTTCGGGTCGCTGGCCGCGATGTGCATGGCAATATCGTGCACCAGCTCCTTAAAGTCCTCAGTGCGCGCCACGAAATCGCTCTCGCAGTTCACTTCAACCAGCACGCCGATCTTGCCGCCGGCATGGATGTAGCTGGTGACGGCTCCTTCACTGGTAACACGCGTCGCCTTCTTAGCGGCAACCGAAACGCCCTTCTTGCGCAAAATCACAACCGCCTGCTCCATATCGCCCTTGGCTTCCGTCAGGGCCTGCTTGCAGTCCATCATCGGAGCTCCGGTTTTCTCCCGGAGATCTTTCACCTGTGCCGCAGAAATATTCGCCATAGTAGTGCTCATTGCTAAGAATGTTCCTTCCCTGATCTACCAACGTGCCTAACAAACTTTGACCCGCGCCGGGAATTTTCTATGCATGACCCGCGCGGGTCTGAAATCGAATGCCCGTTTTTACTGGCAACTGGCCACCGACAACCGGCGACTACTTCTAAACCGTCTGGCTCTCCACCTTAGGGACAACCTCGGCATCCTCGTTCGCCACCGGCTTCTTATGCGTCCCAGGACCCAGCACTTCCTCCATGCTGATGTTTTCGCCGATGTCCGCTAAATCAGACGCAGCCGCCGCCTCCTGGGCCCGAACCTCGAGCGCGGCCGCAGCGTCTTCCGCTTGCTGCAATTCCCGAGCCTGCGCCTGTTCGGTTGCGGCCGTCATGTCGGCAACCTGCTTGTCCGTCATCAACTGCGCACCTTCGGCAATCGACTCCGAAATCTTCGAAGTAAACAGCCGGATCGCGCGCAGCGCGTCGTCGTTGCCCGGAATCACGTAATCCACTTCGCTCGGATCGCAATTCGTATCGACCACCGCGACCACGGGAATACCCAGCTTGCGCGCCTCGCGCACCGCAATCTGTTCTTTGTTCGAGTCGATGACGAACACTGCATCCGGCAACCGGCTCATATTCTTAATACCCGCCAGGTTGGCTTGCAGATGTTTGCGCTCGCGTTCGAGCTTGATCACTTCTTTTTTCGGCAGCAGCTCGTAGCGGCCATCGGTGGCCATCTCGTCGAGCTCCTTCAGCCGCTTCACCGACTTCTGCACCGTAACCCAGTTGGTGAGCAGTCCGCCCAGCCAGCGCTGGTTGATGTAGAAGCCGCCGCACTTCGTAGCCTCCTCGGCAATCGCATCCTGAGCCTGGCGCTTGGTGCCCACGAACAGCACAATCTTGCCGTCGGCCGCGAGTTCCTGCACGAACTTCGACGCCTCCTTGAACATCTTCAGCGTCTTCTGCAGGTCGATGATGTAGATCCCGTTGCGCTCTCCGAAGATGTATTCCTTCATCTTAGGATTCCAGCGCTTCGTCTGATGCCCGAAGTGAACACCTGCTTCGAGCAACTCCTTCATGGTGATAGTAGCCAATGAACCTCCTTGTTAAGTCTGCATCCTTTGCGTAAGTTCCGCTCCGGATTGCCATTCCCGTCCCCGCGCCGCGAGGCACAGGAAGAATTGAACACCTAAGAACAGTTGCCAGTGGCCAGTTGTGAGTGGCCAGTGAAAACCAAAACCCTTGTCGTTCCGCCCCCGAGCGAACGCGGGGCGGAGGAATTTCTAGCGCTTGCTGAACTGGAACCGCTTGCGGGCGCCCTTCTGCCCGTACTTCTTGCGCTCTTTGCCGCGCGAGTCGCGCGTCACCAGGCCCTCGGACTTGAGCTTGCCGCGCAGTTCCGCGTTGAATTGCATCAAAGCGCGCGCGATACCGAGCTTTACTGCATCGGCCTGCCCGCGCACCCCGCCACCCAGCACGCTGGCGACGATGTTGAACGAAACCGCTGTATCCGTGGACGCCAGCGGCGCTTTCGCGGCCGAGCGTTGCGCCGGAGTCACGAAATACTCTTCGAACTCACGTCCGTTTACCTTGAAGTCGCCGCTGCCCGGACGCAAATAAACCCGAGCAATCGCCCGCTTCCGCCGCCCCGTTCCGTAGTACTGAACCAGTTCTGCCATTTAGCTTCCAGCTCCTAATTTTGTTGTCATCCTGAGCGCAGCCGCTTTTCACGCGGAGCGAAGGATCTCAGTCTTCTCGGACCTCGCCCCAATTGCTCCGGGCCCTACGCCCTAACTTCCAATTTCAAATCCTGCGGCTTCTGCGCCTCGTGCGGATGCTTGTCGCCCTTGTAAACGTTCAGCTTCGACAGCATGTGCGCTGCCAGCTTATTCTTCGGCAACATGCGCCGCACCGCGTCTTCAATAATCTTCTCTGGCTTGCGCGCCAAACGCTTGCGGTAATCTTCAGTGCGCAGGCCGCCCGGATAGCCGGTGTAATGGTGATACTGCTTCTGCTCCGACTTCATCCCGGTCGTTCGAATCTTCTCGGCGTTCACCACGATCACATGATCGCCAGTATCGAGAAAGGGCGTGTACTGCGGATTTTCCTTGCCCATTAAGATGCGCGCCACCTGCGAGGCCAGGCGCCCGAGCGTCTGCCCCTCCGCATCCACGACGTACCACTTGCGCACAATTTCCCCCGGTTTGGGGAAATAGGTAGACATTGAAACTCTCCCAGAATGAAAAAATGCGAAACGCGATTGAATATTACAAAGAAGACCGCTCTTTGATTCCCCGGCGAGGACGCCAGACCATCAGGCGGGCAACCGCGAGACTTCCCAAAGTCTTTAAGATACCGGAGCCTGCAAGGAATTGTCAACGCAGAGTTAACAAAGGTGATGCCCTGGCGGAATCAGAGGAATCCACATGCTTTACTCGTACGCGAGCGCCTCGATCGGATCTTTCCCCGCCGCCTTAAACGCCGGATAAAGCGCCCCGACGATTGCCCCCAACACGGCCACCAGCATAGCCCGCAGCACCCAGTCTCCGGTTACCACAACCTGCACCAGCGGAAAACGATGCCGAATGGCCCAGCTCGCGGCAAAGCTGAACCCAATCCCGACGACGATACCGACCACCGCAAGCAATCCAGTCTCCCGCAGAATCGCGCTGACAATGTAGAACTTCGACGCGCCCATCGCCTTCAATATCCCGATCTCGCGCGTGCGCTCCATCACCGCCGCGTACATCGATTGGAAGATCACAAGAAATCCGATGATCACGCTGACCCCAATCACCACGTCAATGAATGGCTGGAAGCCAGGTAGATGACTGGGCGTCATCATGCTCAGGTACTCCTCGGTCGATTGCACGGAATACTTCTCCATGCCGGGAATACTTTTTACCTCTTTCACGACCGCATCCGCGTTTGTGGGGTCGTCGAGCTTCAGATAAAAGACCGACGCCTTATCCTTCGCACCGATCAGATCCTGGAGAGATGCCATCGGCAGGAACTTCCGTGCGCCCCGGCCATTCTCAACGATTCCCGCTACACGAAAGTCGTGGTTCAGGACTTCCATCGTGTCCCCAACCCTCACGTGCTTCTGGCGTGCGATGTAATCATCCACCAGCATCTCATTCGGCTCGCGGAACGGGCCACCCTGCACATACTGAAATGGCCCGCCTAAAGCTTCGAAGGTGGGCAAATCGATTCCGTCAATCACTTCCAAAGCACCTGCGGTAGAAAGCTGCCAGATCACGGGGCTCACCACTGTGACGTGGGGCAGTGTGCGTAGGATATCGGCCACTTTTACAGGAACGGGGGCACCGCTGATGGTAGCGAAGTTCGAAGATCCAGGTGGCTGCACAATTACATCCGCGCCAATGCCTGCAGTCCGGGTTCTAGAGTCGTTCATGATGCCGTAGGCAAGGCCGGCGATCAGCAAAATCAACGCCACTTCCAGCGCCACAGCCACAATGCTGATCAGCGACCGGATCGGTCGATGCACCAGGTTGGCGACAATCATTTTGTTCATCATGCTCGAAAGTCGAATGTTTCGACGGCGCAAACTCGACCGCTCGCCACCAACTCGACGGCTTGTCATCCCAAGCGAAGGATCTTGGTACTCGCCTACAGCCTGTGGCTCGAGATGACAGTGCGTGAAATATTAATTGCTGTTTGATGGCGGCGCCATTGCGCTCGACTGCGGCTGCGGCCTATCAAGATGCACCACCTCCGCCCCGGGCGGCTGCTCCAGCGCAAACTGGTCGTCCCTCAGTGGCTTGTTCATCTCCAGCTTCAACATATTGAGGGTGATGTCGTACTCCTCTTGGGGCCGGGAAATTTCGATGCGCGAGGGAAAGCTGACGCCATCGTTGTCTTTGTAGTTCGCGTAGCGGGCGTCAGTTATCAGGTTGCCCTGCTTGTCGTAAATGTACTGGCGATGTGGCTTGAGGTCGATACGGCTGAAGACAATCTTGCGCGCCAGTCTCCACCCTTGATCGTCTTTTCGAATCACGACCAGTTCGTAGTCATCCTGCAGAACCCGGTGACCCTTGTTGTCGTGAAGAATCTCCTCGCCATTCTCCAGCACGGCGATTTCACGCTCTGGATCAACGGGCCGGATCAGCAGCGCGTCGTAGATATCTTGTGGCCGGATGCTTTCCATGGGCTGGTCCGCGTTATGCGTTTGCGTGTCATTCCGCCCCGTTACAAAACGGTTCTTTGGCGGGATCCACAGCTTGAACTCCTGCCCATTGCTTACCATGTCGAAGGCAGTCGTCCGCACGATCGGGAGCAATCCGATCATGTGCAGCATCGCAGGCTTGCGTGCCAGCACGTAGCCGCGAATCTCTTTGTAGTCGGTTTGATGACCTTTTTTCGCGCCACCAACGGACGTATCTATATCCACCGTCGCCTTCAGCGACTGGATCTTCTCCGCCTGCTGATTGATTCCATCAATGAGCCCCGACTGGGTCGCTTCCTGAAGCGGCGCCTTGGAGTACGTTTCCTCCACCGGCCGCGTCCGGAACAAACAACCCGTGGTGGGTAGCACCGCAAGAAACAAAGCCAAGGCCCAAAAGGACGAAGTACGTCTCATGAAAGATCAGATGACTCCCAGAACATTTGAGTATACCCCGGCGAAAAGGGTGCAAAATCCGCAGGGACCCCAAACTCGCCAATAGTAGGCCGCGGAACCTCGAACGCGTTCCCTGAACGCAACATCTTACTAAAGTCAGCTACTCAGGCCCTCCCCTATCAACTAAACTGTCGCCATCGTGCGTAAGATTTTGGCGCTCATCTTCGTCGGGGTGTTCGCGTTTGCCGGTTGGTTCGCCTGGGCTCTGCTGACTCCAGTTGAGCCTGCTGGGAAAACTTTTGTGATGCTGCGCCCAGGCTATTCCACCCACCGCATCGCCGCTGAGCTAAAGTCCGCCGGAGTGATTCGCAGCGAGAAAGCATTCATCCTCTGGCACTACTTCCACCGGCACCGCACGCTCAAGGCGGGAGAATATCTTTTCGAGACGCCGGCAAGCATCATCGACCTCCAAAAGCGCCTCCGCCGCGGTGACGTTTATTACCGCACCGTGATCGTTCCCGAAGGCTTCACCATCTTCGACATCGCTGGCGCCGTCGAAGCCGCGGGCCTCGGCCCCGCGGACGATTTCCTGAAAGTGGCGCAATCCGATACGGCCCTGATCGCCGATATCGCGCCCGACGCGCCTTCTCTCGAGGGCTATCTTTTTCCCGACACCTACGAGTTCAGTCGCATGCAAACCATGCACGACATGGCCGCGGCGATGGTCAGGCAGTTCCGGCAGGTCGCACGTCAGATTGGACTAATCGATGCACCGCAGGGCGAAGCCTCATCGGCAAATTCGGCTAACATCCAGATCCAGGCCGGCACCGGTTTTCGCGATCCGAACGCCGCTCCAGCCGAAATCGAGCGCATCGTGATCATGGCCTCGATCATCGAGAAGGAAACCGCTGTCGGCGAGGAGCGTCCGCTCGTGGCCAGCGTTTACTACAACCGCCTAGAAAAGAAGATTGCGCTCGACGCCGACCCCAGCATCATTTACGCCGAACTCCTAGCCGGGACCTACACCGGCGCACTCCATCACGACGACATGCGCTTCGACTCGTCCTATAACACTTACAAGCACTCCGGACTTCCACCGGGCCCGATCGGCAACCCCGGCAAAAGCGCTCTCGAAGCAGCCATGCATCCGGCCCAAAGCGACTACTACTATTTTGTCGCCGACGCAGAAGGCCACCACCGCTTCGCGCGCACTATGGAAGAACACAATAGGAATGTTGACGCCTATCGCCGCGCTATGCGCGGAAAGTAACCTGCGCGGCGAAAACGTTCGGTGGCGACTGTCCTGCACACTGCTGCGATGCTCCGAATACGAACACCGTAGTACAATTCACACCTCAAGTCGCCTGACCCTGGCGATCCTGCACTGGAGGCCACATGGCAGCGCCGCCGACTCTTACCTCGAACCAGACGCCGCCGGCGCCAGTGATCGGGTCGCCCGGTGCCATGTCGACTCGCCTCACTTCTCTAGATCTGTTCCGCGGAGCCACGATTGCAGCCATGATCCTGGTCAATAATCCCGGAAATGACCACGCCTATTGGCCCTTGGAACATGCCGAGTGGAACGGCTGGACTCCCACTGATCTCATCTTCCCGTTCTTTCTGTTTATCGTCGGAGTCTCGCTGGTGTTCTCCTCCGAATCCCGACTCAGTAAAGGCGATTCGAGAACCTCGCTCTTGCGCCATACTTTCCGGCGCGCCGTCATGATCTTTGCCATCGGATTGGGGCTGAACTGGCTTGTGGCGTTGGCTTCAGGTAGCGGGCTTCGTATACCCGGAGTACTGCAGCGCATCGGCATCTGCTACCTTGCGGCGTCCATCCTTTACCTATACGTACGACCGCGAACCAGGGCGTTGATCGTTGCGGCCCTGCTGATCGGCTATTGGATCCTCATGCGCTTCGTCCCCGTACCGGGCTTAGGAGTTCCCGGTCGAGACGTACCGTTCCTTCACCCCGACGCGAACCTGGGGGCGTATCTGGATCGCAAGTTCTTGATTCATCTTTGGGGAACCGGTACCCGTCTCTACGAGATCACCAGGGACCCTGAGGGATTTTTGAGCACGCTGCCGGCAATTGCGACCGCGCTGCTGGGAGTCTTTACCGCCGAATGGCTGCGATCCGAACGCAAGCCTCAAAACAAGGCCCTCGGCATGTTGGTCTTTGGTGTGATTGGCCTGGTTCTTGGCAAGACCTGGGGAATATGGTTCCCGATCAACAAGAAACTCTGGACCAGTTCCTTCGTGCTCTTTACCGCCGGGTTCGCCCTGGTCTGCCTTGCTCTTTGCTATTGGGCCACCGATATCAAACGCTGGCGCGGAGCCTGGACTAGGCCCTTCCTTATCTTCGGAAGAAACGCGATCACAGCCTATGTAATTGCCGATCTCTTCGCTGTGCTGCTATACGCATTCAACAAACGGGTAAACGGCCAGATGATGAATGCACAGCAACTCATCTTTCAGCGCTTCTTTGCGCCGCTGGGAAGTCCGAGCTTCAGCTCGCTCCTGTTTTCTCTGTCTTTCGTCCTGTTGTGTCTGCTACCGATCTGGCTCATGGATCGCAAGAAGATATTCCTGAAAATCTGAATAGCATGGAGTCAGCGGTTGTTCCGACCCTCCATCCAGCCCTGCAGGATTAGAACCGCGGCCATCCTGTCCACCGCCTTGGCCCGTTTTTCGATCGACAGCTCAGTCTCTCGCAACAGCCGGTTCGCTTCTGCCGAGGTCAGCCGCTCGTCCCACAAGTGCACCGGGAGCCGGAATCGCTTCCGCAGTTCTTCGGCAAACCCCTGCATTTTTTCGGATTGTGTGCCTTCAATGCCACTCATCCGCAAGGGGAGGCCCACCACGATCGCCCGCACGGCGTAATCCCGAATCACCTGTTCCAGAGCCGCCAGATCGTGCCGCTTGTTCCGGCGCTGCAGGGTCTCCAAACCTTGCGCTGTGATTCCCAGTGGATCCGATACCGCGATGCCAATCCGCTTGGACCCCACATCTAGCCCCAGGATTCGCCCGGTCGGCCCGTCGGATTTTCCCTTTTCGGAACTCACGCCGCGATTATAGGCTCTACCCTCCAACGTTCCCCGCAAGGCATCCAGGGTGCTCTGAACGCGAGGCAGGGCTCAACTTGTAACCCACACAATGTCAGCAACTTACAACCTCGTTCTTCTCAGAATTGGGTCGCCGGGACCCCAGTCCCGAAGGTATTTCACGACCCCTAACTTGCGCGAATCTTGCCTTTCGGCCTGCTTCGGCGTAGTCTGCTCATAGTAGTAACAACGCTTCTCCCCACTAGACCCTAACTCCTTCCCGGGTGCCTTTTATGAGTGGTGCGGACCTGAATTTTCACATCGGCGACAAGGTCGTCTACCCCAACCACGGGGTGGGTGTCATCGAACAAATCAGCAGCCGCTCCATCGGGGCCACGGTGGAAAAGTTCTATCTTCTCAACATTAAAGCCAGCAGTCTCAAGGTCATGGTGCCCTGCAACAATGTGGGGAGCGTGGGCATTCGCCGCGTGGTGCGCAACGGCGAGGTGCAGAAAATCCTTGACTTCCTCGCCATTTCCGACGACCTCAGCACCGCCGATTGGAAAGATCGGTTCAAGGAAAATTCCGACCGCATGCGCACCGGCTCGCTGTTCGAGGTCGCCGGGGTCCTGAAGAGCCTGATCGCCCTCCACCAATCCAAACCTTTATCCTTCCGCGAAAAAAAGATGCTGGAACGGGCCCGGTATTTGCTCGTAAGCGAACTCGCCATGTCCCGCAACTGCGAAGAAACCAAGATCGAGGAACTCCTCGCCCTGGCCCTGGCCAAGTGCAAACTCCGCTTCCCGGAAGCCTCCGAATTCGAGGCCTGATTCAAGTCGCTGCGGCGTCGAGTGATTGGCTGAATTTACTGACTCGACGCGGACGTGACACCGCCATTCTTGCTCGAGCCCTCCTTTAGCAAATCGGTCTTGATTTCAACATTCTGATTGGCCAGCGGTTTGACCTCCGTCTCAAAAGCCTGATAGCCGGGTAGCGCTATCTTGATGCGATGCGCGCCCGGTGCAACCAGCAGCCCTCGACCCACCCCTTCAAATTCACCCACGTGTCCTACGAAAAGATTGTCCAGGAAAACAGCCGCCCTCGAAGGGTTCACCGAAATCTTCAATGTAGCCATCGCTGCGGGCAGGGGCCCCGTCGGGGCCTTCTCCATGGCCACATGGACTACCTGCTTCTCTCCGGGCTCGACACGAATATGTTGCGTGAAGTCCTGGTATCCGTCCTGCCGCACGCTAATTATGTGCTCGCCGGGGAGAAGAAGAACCTTCTTCGATCCCTTGAGTTCGGCCAGGTATCCGACGTATCCTCCGTCGACCCACACCCCGGAAGTCTTTTCAACATGGGATTTTCCTTCGAATTGGATCTCTCCCATCACAGCATTTTCGCCATACATCGAAGCGGAAAGAAGCCAAGGCGCAACCATCAGACATAGCCACAGCAGCGGACCCGCCCGTCGCAATGCTCTTTTCATACTGGCCTCCAGGGACTCGAAATATGACTCGAAAATACTCACGCTATGCGTCGCTCACGACGCTCTCCTTCTTGCAACCCTCCACCGCGACTCGTGACAGCCTTGCTACCTTCCAGTCTGAATCTTTCTCTAGGATTGAAGATAAGCGCCAAAACCGACCCGATTCCCAGACCAGCCAGGAAGAAGGTAATCGCAGAAGCTAAGTCGTATTCATTTTTCATGCGTCGCACCTTTCTGCCGCGCTCTAGAAAAAAGAAGCGCGGACCACTCCTGCGACTGCAAGAACCGTGCCAATTTATTGAAACCCTTTGTTTTCCGGTCGATGCGTCACTTGGGGGCATCCCGAGCGCGAAATTTCGACTCCTTCACTCGCCAAAAGTCACCGCTCGCACGCATCGAGCAAACACCCGACATGCTCGGGATACAACAGCAGAGCGAGCAAAGGGCGCACGGCGCGCACCTCGAGCCGCGGGGGGCCGCGGCGTTTCGATTTGGAGACTTACTTTGCGAAACGAGCCGGAGTCGAGGCCCGGATAGTAGGTAGAAGGAAGAAAAGTGAAGGAGATATGGGCTGTCGGCCCAGTTTCAGAGGCTCTTCTCTCAGATGCTATTCAGAACAATCAATTTCTGCCATCCCGTTCGATTCATGCGGACTCGCTCGCCCGTTGATAACAGGACCCATCCCTCGGCTCGGCCATCGCGATGAATCTCGCGTACGTGGTCGATATTGACAATCGCCGATCGATGCAGCCGCACGAACTTGCCAGGGTCCAGCTTGGCACTGAGCGCTTTTATGCTTTCCCGGAGCAAATGTTTCTTGCCACCCGCGTGCAGGCACACGTAGTAGTCCGCTGCTTCGATCCACTCGATCTCGCTTACGGACACAACCAAATCCTTGTTCCCATTCTTCGCGAGAAGCCGCTCTGGATAACTCGGCCTCGCCGTAGGCCCCTGCAGAGCTTCGAGGACGGAATAGATTTCCTGGCGTGCGGCAAAGGTTTCCTGCAGCCGGACAATTTCTTTTACTCGCGACACGGCCTCTTCGAGGTGCCGCCTCTCCACTGGCTTTACAAGATAGTGCAAGGCATGCGCGGCAAAGGCGTCCACTGCAAATTCGCTGTGAGCGGTTACGAACACGGTCAGGGGCATGTTGCGCAAGCCGACGCCGTCGATCACATCGAAACCGCTGCTGCCGGGCATCTGAATATCGAGAAAAAGCAAATCAATCTTAGTTTCCTTCAGCGTGGCAACTACCTCATTGCCGTTCCTACACTCTCCGGCGATTTCTATTTCTGGGTACGGCGCGAGCAACCGCTTCAGCCGCTCTCTGGCTAAAGGCTCGTCGTCGGCAATTAACGTTCTCAACTTCACGGGGATTTCCGCTCGTAAGGGATGGTGATCAGAACCTCGAAGCCACCGGACGTAGGCTGGCTGGCGCGAAACTCAAAGTCATCTTGATAGAAATGAACGAGCCTTTCCCTGGTGTTGCTCAGGCCTATCCCAAAGCCGGGTTGTGACCTTCCGTTCAATCCCAGCCCGTTGTCGCGCACTTCCAATTGCATGTGAGTTCCAACTCGCTTGGCTGAAGTCTGGATGCAACCATCGTTTTCGCACTGCGCGATGCCGTGCCGAATGGCATTCTCTATGATTGGTTGCAGCAGAAAGCAAGGAACCAGTCCATCCAGCGCATTGGGATCGAGATTCATATCGACCCGAAGCCGGTCGGCGAAACGCACCCGTTCAATGGCGAGATAGCTCTCCACAATCTCCAGTTCCTGAGCCAGCGGAATCTTGCTGGGAGTGTTTCTCTTCAACCCGGTCTTGAGGATGGTATTCAGGTGCTCCAGGGTGTCGAGGGCCTCCTGCTTGCGGTCGAGATCCATCAACGCCGCTACAGCATTCAGAGCATTGAACAGGAAGTGCGGCTCCAGTTGCATCTGCAAGGCGCGCAAATGCGCGCTCGAAAGCTGGCGCTCCAGCTGCAGTGACCGCATCGCGTCCCGTTGCGCGGCGAGTTGCGTGTGTAGCGCTGCGCAGGCGAACCACACTAGCCCATAAGTCAGAAACTCAACACCGATGCGGCCCAGGTTAAAGAAGGACAGTTGGCCATACACTTCTCTCTGCGCATCAGATCCCACGTGCGCGATCCAGTGCGCCGTAACCTGCAAAGTCGCCAGATGCAGCACAGCCACAAGAGCCGCGGCGACTAACTGCACACCCGCATTGATGGCAGACACCTTCAGAACCGCCGGCCAGCGTTTACCGGCTCGCCATAAAACCTCAGCCACGCCCGCCCACCACAGCCATAAAACCGCCCCATAAATTAGCGCCCGAAACCAGGACGCCAGCGAGAACGAGCATTCAACCGTTGTAGCCAACGCCAGCACACCGGCGATAGCGATCGGGATGACTCCAGCTTGCGGGAAAAGGCCGGGACCGGCCGGTTTAGCCGCCGGCGTGGCCTCAAAGGGTCTCTGAACTTCACCAGACACAGGATCCCTCCTAGCGAAAAGCCGCCACGTTAATCGTACAGCCGACACATTGGCTTCGATAAAAATCTTTCTCAGCCTGCGCTGCCGCCGCCCGCCATTGCGCCGCCTGTTCCCTCAATCCAGCTTGATCCAGAACCGCGGCATAAGCCATCTGCGCCGTAAAATATCTGGGATTCTTGCGGCCCAATGCCTGCTCCATGATGCCAAGCCCGTCCCGCATGTCGCCGAGCGCCTTCTCGATGTCGCCAGACTGGGCATAGGCCTTGCCGCGGAGCATATAGTCCCACCCGGTCTTCCAATGTCCTTCGCCGTAGATACGTTTGCAAAGTTCCAGTGAGCGTTGATAACCTGCGACCGCCGCGGAAGAGTGCCCCTCGGCCCGCTGCAGCCATGCCTGTGTCTCATAGATGAAGGCCAAATCGTCATCGATCAGGTCGTGAGTCAATTTCATTTCCTCGGCTACGCTCTGCAACTCTTTCTTGGCGTCGGCGACCCGGTTTTGCGCAAGTGCCAACCCCGCAAGGTAGGTAAGAGATCGGGCAATGCCCGCGTGATCGCCTGATGGCTGGAGTAGTTCGAGTGCCTTCCTCCACATCTTCTCCGCCACCGCCCTTTGCCCGCTGTCGTTATAAAGCTCCCCGTAGTTCTGCAGGGCCGCAGCATAATCAGCAACGAATCGCGGTTCCTGGCCAAAAATCTGAAGCGAACGCTCGAAAGCATTCTGTGCCTCCAACAATTTTCCCTGCTGCGTATAGACCACGCCAAGCACGTTCCAGGCTCTCCCAAGTTCGGCGCCGCTCACGCGGCCGGAGTCGGCAAGGTCCTTGGCTATCGCGACGGCTTTGTCAAACTGCCCCTGTTTTTCAAAGACGTAAGCCTCGTGCAGCGGTTCCTGCGCCCAAAGCTGAGCCGCCGCCAACACCACCGTGAGCAGAACTTTCTCGATCGGCTTCATGCCCTCAGAATGGACATGAAGCCCGAGTCGATCCACTCAAATTCCGCCAGCCTGGACATTCCTGCAGGGAGCGCCAGACTCTCTGCCGGGAAACTCCGCTTAGACCCGGCAGATTCCCAACAGGTTTATAATCTTGAGAGCGGTACCCCACGCATGACTGATCAGCTCCGAAAGAAACTGCAGGAAGAAGTCGATGCGCTCGAGCACGAACTGGTCCACGAGCTGCCCAAGGAGATCAAGCGGGCCGCGGCTCTCGGCGACCTCAGCGAGAACGCCGAGTATCACATGGCCAAGCAGCGCCAGGAGTTCGTCAAGGCGCGCTTCCGCCAGCTCGGCAAGCGTCTCGCCGACTTATCGCTGACCAACATGAACAACATCCCCAAGGACAAAGTGGGGCTCGGGTCCACTGTCAAGGTCTACGACAGCTCAAAGAATGAAGAGATCGAATACAAGCTGGTGACGAGTGAAGAGTCAGATGTAGGCGCGGGAAAAATTTCGACCACGTCGCCCATAGGACGCGCTTTGCTCAATAAGAAGGTTGGAGACGAGGCCACAGTCATCACGCCTAACGGCAAGCGCGAACTGGAAATTCTCAGCCTGATCACCATCCACGACGAGGCCGAGTCCGAAAAGGCGGGCGATTGATGTCCGCCTCCTGGACTAGCGCCTTCGGACGAGCCTGCGGCGTGTTGCTCGACACCATCGTCCGCTGGCTCGCGCTGTCGCGCATCAACCCCAACGTGCTGACCTTCATGGGGCTGGTGGTGAATACCTGGGCTGCGATTCTGTTCGGTTCTGCCACAGCTCTGACCCAGCGCCGTTTGTTCTTCTACGCGGGTCTGGTGATCATCGGCTCAGGCTTTTTTGATCTCGTTGATGGCGCGGTCGCGCGTGCCAACAATCGGGTCACGCGATTCGGGGCGTTCTTCGATTCCGTAGTCGACCGCTATAGTGACGCATCACAGTTCCTTGGCCTCCTGATCTTCTATGCACGCGGCGACCGCTTCTTCTATGTTGTACTCACAGCGTTCGTTATGGTCAGCGCCATCATGGTGAGCTACACGCGTGCCCGCGCCGAGTCGCTGATTGGATCCTGCCGCGTCGGATTCATGGAACGTCCAGAGCGGCTGGTGCTGGTAATTATCGGCGCCCTCTTTAACCGCATGGCCCCCGTCCTGTGGGTAATCGCGGTCCTGTCGACCCTGACCGTGATTCACCGCATGCGCTACACCTGGACCCGCACCCAGGACGCCCCGCCGGGCGCGGCCAAGGCAGGGCAAGCGGCATAGCTAGTTCGGACGCGGTCAAACTGATCGCAGATAAGCTTACTCTTTCCGCTTGGCTACCCACCCTCCATCAGAACGGCCTTCGACGCGCATCCGACCCTTGCCGGCGTCGCCGTCAATCCAACCGCTCAGAAACGCATTGACCGGACCGGGAGCTCCTTGCGGGCTTTCCTTCGGCCAGTCCCCCGCGAACGAGAGTTCCACGTAGCCGTTCCGCCACGTGCCCGTCATCGCGCGACCCTCTCCCAGTGGGCCCGACCATGTCCCTGTCAATTTGTTTCCGTTGCGGTGCAATTCCATTAATGCGTCCATTCGGCCGGCGTCGCTCGAATACCGCATCTCCCATGAACCCGCTACTTCGGATCCGTTCTTCAGGGTCTCCGGCACCGACGGAGTAATCCGCACGTTGGAGAAATATGCCTCCTCGTCGGTGAAGCTCCACAGCCCGACAGCCCCGTGCAAATCCTCGCCCTTTAAACCATCCACCACTAGACTCGGCTTGGCGGAACCGTTCAGATAGAGTTTCGCAGCGCGGCCGGCCACCTCGATCCGTACTTTTGTCCAAGTCTCCATCGCCAGTTCCGCATGAGACTCATAAACGGATGGCCATTCCCGGCGCAGGCGATACCATCCGAACTCCGGCTCGGAGACGTACTGGACCGAATGATTGCGCATCGCCTGATCGGCAGCTTCTGAGTTCCCCGGCCGCAGATAAAACAATTCGTAATGTGAGGCGTCGGGCCTGGCGCGAAATGCAATCCCGACAAATCCCGGAAATCTGACGCCTGGGGGCGTTGTGGCCTTAAGCGCAATGTCCGCCTCGATCACTCCATCCTGGAAGTCGCTTCCCGGCAACAGGGCGAGGCCGTCGTGGTCCTCCCCTTCCAAGATGAGCCGCACGGATCTGCGTCCCAGATATTCCACGGCCTCCGTCTTGAGCTTCGGCGCGATCAAGCCGGTCGTGTTGCGAAGAGGAAAGATTTGCACGCGCGCCGGTGTCTCTGCAAACAGGCAACTGGATGCTAATACTGTTACGACGGTGTGATTCAACCAGCGATTCAACATGGTCTTCTTCATCCTTAGCGGTCTCGGGACGACCCTATTGTTCAAGAACCTCGAATCAAACACCTTCGGCAGATCCCAATCGATGAATCTACCCGGGACGCCGTTGGGCAAACACCCACTTCACCAGCTCCGGTTCGGTGAAAGCCAATTTGGTTGCGCCATCGTGATCTACCCCCGCGTATTCGGTGTAGAGCGGACGTCCGCCCGCCTTTAGTCTTGCCGCGATGCGATCACGCGATGAGGACACAGGAACGACCTCGTCGGCATCCCCGTGGAAGTCCCATAGCGGTGTTTCTATCGACCCAGTGCCATCGTCGGGAGAGACGCCTCCACAACAGATCACTGCAGCGCCGAAAAAACGTGGGCGATTCGCGATGATATTCCACACGCCCGCGCCACCCATCGAGTTCCCCGCGATGTAAATGCGACGCTCATCGACAGCGAACTCGCGCTGCAACGCGTCGACAATCTCCAGCGCCAATCGTGCCCCGTCCCCGAAGCCGGGAAGCTCTTTCGCTGGGTCTTGCGAAAAATCGTACTTGATCCATCCCCGATCGGTCTGCGGCGCCAAAACGTAGCAGGGGAATCGCTTTTGGTTCTCTGGCAGAACCCAGACGCGCGTACCAAAAATATTGCCGAAAGCCAGCTGTTTGAGGTTGTCGTCGCCCAACCCGCCGGCACCATGCAGATAAACCACCAAAGGCACTTTGCCACGAGCTGCTTCCGGCCGGAATAAGCGGTACGGCATCACCCAGTCACTCTTGTGCGTGCGCGCCTCGAACTTGTCTTGGAGACCCTCGGATTTTTTTCTAAAAGCATCAATCAGAGCGATCCTTTTGGGCGAATTAGGAGTTCCAGGCGCCAATCGAGGAGTGGTATCGTCCTTCGCCGCGAAGGCATTTGGTGCAATCGAGAAGCCGAAACCGATCTGCCCTGCCGCGAGCCACGCTCCGGCTGAGGCCGAACTCAGCAGTCGAACTACCTCTCGTCGAGTCATCATCTGCGCTGTAACCTCAGCCGCTGCTGGCCGCTTCTCCTGAGACTCGAACGCGTAGACGATTCAGCCAAGGAATCGGTAGCAAGAACCGGCTGGCCCTCGCTTTTGAGATTGCCCCCGCCACTCCTGCTATCCTATCGAGTCATTTACTGAGGGCTTTTTTGCCAACTGATCCCGTACTTGTAGTGCACGGTGGCGCATGGGCTATGCCTGACGACATGGTGGGGCCGCACCTGCGTGGCGTGCGGAATGCGCTGGCGACTGGTTGGCGGGTGCTGGAACGCGGGGGGGCTGCGCTGGATGCGGTCGAGGAAGCCGTTGTGGTCATGGAAGATGACGAGACGTTCGATGCAGGGCGGGGGAGTTTTCTGAATCGCGACGGCAAGGTGCAACTGGACGCGCTGATCATGGACGGCGCGACGTTGCGAGCCGGCGGTGTAGGGTGCGTGGAGCGGGTGCAGAATCCGGTGCGTGCGGCGCGAAAGATTTTGAGTGATAGTCCGCATGTGTATTTTGTGGGCGAAGGAGCGGAACGATTTGCGGCCGAGCATGGAATTGAGCTGTGCGCGAACGAAGAGTTGGTGATTGCACGCGAGGTGGAGCGACTTCGCGAGTACCAGGAGAAACAATCCGGGGACGCATCCGCGAAGGACGGAAACGACTTGTTTGCGCCCGAGATTTCGCACGATACCGTGGGCGCGGTGGCGCTCGACCGCGCAGGCAACATTGCGGCGGCCACTTCCACTGGCGGTACGTTGAACAAGGCCCCGGGACGACTGGGGGATTCGTCGCTGATCGGATGCGGCTGTTATGCGGATAATCTGAGCGCAGCGGTTTCCACGACCGGTTGGGGCGAGCCGATTATGAAGCTGGTGTTGGCCAAGTGGACGGCCGATCGCGTCGCGGCGGGGAACTTGCCGGAGTGGGCAGCGCAGGAAGCGATGAATTATCTGAAGCAGCGATTGAATGGCCATGGCGGCATCATTGTGCTGAACGCGCAGGGACAGGTCGGGATCGCACACAATACACCACGCATGGCTTGGGCCTTTAAGACGGTTAAGAAAGAAGAATCCGGATTGGAGCGTGTGACCTAGCCTCAGGGTAAGAAATTCCTCCGTCATTCCAACCGAAACTTTCGATTGGCGACTTAGCCACGATCCATGACTTGGCAAACCACGATTTGCCAGTTTCGCTTTCGGCTTGTTACGAAATCCGAACAAACACCGTGAATTCCAACCGACGAGACCCGCAGATGACACGCGAGCTTCCGTTTACGATAGCGTCGCTTCCCTTGACTGGAAGGGGATACAGCCTGTTCTGAAAACGTAACAGGCGCCGCCTCCTCAAAATTCTCGCACTATTCCATGACACAGAACTGCACGTCCTGCTATGATGTCGGGCACTTGGAGGCGCGTCATGCTCCCGGCCGGTAAAAGCCTTCGCACTCTGCGAGAGAAACTCGGGTTGACCATGCGCGATGTCGAGACTTCCAGTGCACGCATGGCGGAAAAGTATCGTAACGAGGAATTCTCCATTCCTCCGAGCCGTTTGTCGGACATCGAGACCAAGAACGTTTTGCCCAGCATCTTCCGCCTTTATACCCTGGCGGTGATCTATCGGCGCGACCTGCGGGAATTGCTGTCTTGGTACGGGGTTGACATGAACAACATGGCAAGCGATCTCGGCATGATCGCCCCGCCACGGTCACACGTCTCCGAAGCGCTTTCCGGACTGTCCTCAGTGCAAATGCCCGTCCGCATGGACCCCGGCTTTGACCAGCAACGCACCGCCAACCTGGGCCGCATGGTGGAGCAGTGGGGTCTCGTGCCACTAGCCTACCTGGCTCAATTTGCGCACAGCGATTTTACTTACGGGTACATCGGCCACCAGGATTTCACCATGTATCCGATTCTTACGCCCGGCAGCTTCATTCAAGTGGATGAGACGAGGAATAAGGTGGTGGAAGGTGCATGGCGCTCCGAGTATGAACGCCCCATCTACTTTGTGGAAACCCGTGATGGGCACACTTGTTGCTGGTGCAGCATGCGCCGCGATGACATTATCCTGCAGCCGCATCCCTTATCACCGGTCCCGGTCCGGGTTCTGCGTCATCCTCAGGAAGCCGAGATTATCGGCCAGGTGGTGGGGATCGCTATGAAGCTGACGGAGTGGCAGCCTTTCGGTTCTTCTCCAGGCTCGAAAGCGCAATCAGTACTGAATTAAGGTGACGGGCGGTGGGCGCATCTTGCGGTGAGGGAAGCAGCGCGCTCAATTGCTCGCGCATGCCATCGACGTAGGCCCCTGCCGTTTGCTGATTGTCCTGGCTTGATTCGCGCAAGTCTTCCACCAGATCCGCTATCGGGGTACGAAGGATGGTGGACAATACCTCGGTATGAGCCGCCTTCAGCGCGCGCTCAGACGACTCCTCCCCATGCACCAGCGACATTCCCCAGTGTAGGTACCCACCCTCGCGGCGGCGCAGAGAACCTAGATAGGCTAGCTTCGCCAGCAACCCGGAAACGGCTGCCAGCGTAGTTTCGCGAAGATCCTGCAGAGCGGATTTCAGAGTCATCTTGTTGCGAATCCTGTTACGAATTCCGAACAGTCAAAGCCCCTAAGTCATCTATTCCACCGGGCTGAGGCCATGAAAGTATCACGGTTCGATTTTCCAAAACAAGGAGAAAACAACCGTGAAACGTATCCTACTTGTGGTTGCAGCAGCTCTACTCTTCGTGAATACGCTAGTAGTTCCAACCGTTGTCCGAGCCGACGGAGGCCCCGGCGGCACCAGTTGCGGCGGGAATGGCGTCTGCAAACCGTGATTTTGACTACCGTTACGAAAAACGAACGCTGTTAACAACCACTATTGTCGCCTGCGGCAAGTCGCAGTATAGTCCCTGACTACGACTATGCTGCAGGCGCACTCGTTTCTGTGGAACTACCTCTGGCTCGCGCCTAGTGGGCTCCAGGTGGGCCTTGCTGTCCTTTTATGGCGTCGCGGGATTTACAGATCTTTCCCGGTGTTTCTTAGCTACCTAATCTTCGAAGCGACTGAGGAGTTTGCCCTTTTTGCGATGGACGTTCTTCCCCGGGTAAGCCCCGAAGCTTTCTGGAAAGCCTACTGTGTGGGTAGGCTCATCGAAGGACTCGTCAAGTTTGCGGTGATTGGAGAATTGTTCTCTCACCTTCTACGGCGCTGGCCCGCCCTAGCCAAGCTGGGCAATCGGTTGCTCCGCGGCACGGGCGCAGTTCTTGTGCTGCTTGCCATCCTCGCTGCGGCTTATGCTCCAATCGACGACCCTCGGTTTAGCCTGGTTTCCCGCGCCCATATTCTGCAACAGACCTTGTACGTAGTTCAGTGCGGGTTGATTCTATTTTTGTTCCTGTTTGCCTCGCATTTCAGATTGGCATGGGACAACCAGACGTTCGGGATTGCCCTCGGCTTCGGTATCGTCTGGTGCGAGCACATGGCTACTTGGGCTGTCATGGCTAGCGGGGCGCTGCTCGACAAACGCGAGCTTCTTGATTTTCTGAACATGGCAACGTATCACGTTTGCGTTCTGATTTGGTTCTACTACTTCCTGGTCCCCCAGAGGAGCGCCTCTGCGTCTGCGGTTCCCGCGCAGGAGCACAACCTCGAGGTCTGGAACTACGAACTGGAGCGTTTACTCCAACGATGACTCTGGCCATCATCCTCGTCGTCGCTGCTGTAGTTGCCCTGGGCGTAATCTTGCGCCTGGCCATCACGCGAAGCTTGCAAGCCAAGGGAAACGCAAGCCTGGCTGCGACGATCCGCCCTATCGACATAGAGGCTTTCCGTAATCTGATCGACCCCGCTGAAGACGATTACTTGCGGTGGCGCTTGCCGCCCGCGCAGTTTCGCGTCGTCCGTCGCGAGCGCTTGCACGCGATGGCGGCGTACGTCCATGTTGTGGCGAGCAATGCGGCCGCGTTGGTGCGCGTGGGCCAGCTCGCAGTCGCCAGCGGCGATCCTCGCGTTGCCGGAGCTGCACAACGAGTGGTGAATGACGCACTGCTGCTTCGTCGCAACAGCACAGTGGTGCTCCTGCGGATTTATCTGGCTTTGGCCTGGCCCAACTCTGGATTCGCGACCGGGCGACTGGTCGACGGTTACGAACAGCTGAGTGGCGCGGCCATGCTGTTGGGCAGACTTCAGAATCCCGCCGTACCGGTTCGTCTCTCCGCGATGCTTTAAATGTGACAGTCGATCAGCGGCGAACCTGGCCATTGGCATCGCAATGCCTGCCACCACTAGCTGGTTTACTTGCGCACCACCCCTGCTCATTCCATCCTTGTTTTCGTCGTCCTTTCTGGTGTAAAAACCAGCGGGGACGTGCCAGCCTGCAGACCCTGTGCTCATATTTTGTACGTATTTCGCTCAACCGCCGTTGGATTTTTTTCTGCCGTCGCTGTCGAGTGGGCGGAGTCGAGGGAGACTGTATGATCCGCGGAAGCATGATTAACAGAGCCATGGCTAGCAGAGCCACGATTAACAGAATAAAGATTTATAGAACAAAGACCCGCACCCTGAAGATCTCCTTCGTCTCACTGCTCATCCTGCTGTTTTCCTCCATCGCCCTCGGCCAAGGCGGCGTCGCCACCGGTGATCTGCGCGTAACCGTGAAGGACCCCGCGGGTAACGTCGTGGTCAACGCTACGGTGACCGTAGCCGACCTTGCCAGAGGTGTGGAACGCACCGCTACCAGCGACGGCAAGGGCGGCTACAGTGCCCGCCTCCTGCCGCCGGGAGGTTATACGGTTACCGTGGCAGCGCCGAGCTTTGGCAAGGCCGAAGCAAAGGATGTGATCATCACCGTCGGCGGACTGGTAGACTTTCCGGTCGCACTCGCGCTCGCATCGGGACGCGAGGTTGTCGAGGTCAGTTCTCAGGCAGACTTGGTGGAAACCTCGCGCACCTCGACCACGGATACAATCGGGCAGCGTCGCATTGACAACCTGCCCATCAACGGCCGCAATTACATCAATTTTACCTTGACGGATTCCCAGGTCGTCCGCGACAACGCTCCGTTCCTCGGCGCCGCGCCCACGTCGGGACTGAATATAAGCGGACAGCGCGGCCGATCCAATCTGGTGAACGTGGACGGCGCCGACGCTACAGACAATTCCACCGACGGCGTGCGCTCCACTGTTTCCCAGGAAGCGGTCCAGGAGTTCCAGATCGTCACCAACGGTTATGCGCCGGAATATGGCCGCGCGGCGGGTGGAGTGGTGAATATCATTACCCGTTCAGGATCGAACGATTTTCATGGCGACGTTTTCGGCTTTCTGCGCAACCGAAACTTCCAGGCCGTGAACCCGTTCAGCACGGTTCCTAATCCCGCTTACACCCGCGTGCAGGCTGGCGCCGCCTTCGGCGGTCCGATCAAGAAAGACAAGACATATTTCTATTTTTCCTATGAAGTCACTCGGCGGCACGAGACAGGCTTCTCGTCGGTCGGAGAGGCTGATCCCAGCCTGTGCTCCTCGGCCGGTCTTCAAGGCACGGGCAGCTTCGGTTTGTGCAACTTCGATGCTTCCCCTTTCTTCGGGGCTCCGCCGGATACGTTTGCAATCCAGGTCACGCCGGAACAAGCTCAATTCCTGAGCACACCCGGGCTGCCCCTCACGTTGCTGCAGGGGTATTCGGTTTTGACAGGAGGAGTCTCGGGCGTCGCGCTTAACGGCAGCTACCCGGCAGCCTTCGGGCTGTTAGTGGGCGCTCCAGGCGGCCTCCCCGCCACTAGCGGAAATCCACTGACGCAATTTATTACTTCTTGCAGCGGTGCAACCCCGATATGCGATGGCCTGCCCGCATCCTTCGCCTCGCTGGGTTCACAAGCGGGCAACTTCCCGGTTTTCGAGGGCACCAGCCTCTACTCGCTTCGACTCGACCACAACTTCAGCAGCAGCAATCGCCTGACTTTGCGGGTCAATGTGAGCCCGAGTACGGTCACCGGCCTTGAAGGCAGCGGCGAAGACCAACCCTTCGGCCAGAACGCTTACTCGCGCACGTCCGAGCAAACCTACCGTGATGTCACTGGAGTGTTGAAAGATATCTGGACAATCGGCAACAACCGGGTTAACGAACTCACTTTTCAATATGCGCGCCGCGGGCTCTCGTACTTCTACAACACGCAAATCGCCGCAGGTGCGGACCCAGCTGTCAACATCCCTGGCTTTGGATATTTTGGCCGCGAGCCCTACTCCTACATTCAGCGCGTCGAGCAGCGCTATCAGTTCAGCGATAACTTCTCCTGGACCATTGGCCGCCACGATACCAAATTCGGCGTGGACTTCAACTATCTTCCGCTCACCGCCACTTTCACCGTTAACTACGGCGGAAATTACGACTTCGGCGCAGTCAGTGCAGCCGAGGTGGGATTCTCTGTTCCCGGTCTCCCGATCCCGGGGCTTTCGCCGGTGCAGGCTTATGGCGCTGGCATCCCCGGAGATTTCGTCCAGGGCCTTGGCAGTCCGAGCGGCACGTTCCATAACGTAGCCATTGGTGCGTTCTGGCAGGACTCCTGGCGAATCCGCCCCAAATTCACCCTCAACTATGGCGTGCGCTACGATGTCGAGGTTCCGCCCTCATTGAAACCGGTGACTCCGCTGGCGGAGGCGGGATATAACTTCCTCGGACTGCAGAAGGGCATTCAGACCGGCTGGGACCATATCCAGCCTCGCATGGGCATGGCGTGGGACCCCGCGGGTGACGGGAAAACGGTGGTGCGTGCTTCTTATGGCCTCTTCTACGACCATCCCCTGCTGGGTCTTTATTTCCTGGGGAATGCGTCCGACGGTTCCTCCAGTGGGCAACTCGCTTTCCCGGCGTTGGGCACATGCGCCGGCGCAGAGAATCCCGCCAACTTGAACGCCATTCCTATTTTCCAGGGTTTGGTAAATGACCCCAACTGTACTCCGGCGCCCTCGACGCTCCTTCCAGCGCTGGGTTATTTGCCCAATCAGCAGCAGTTCACCTCGATCAACTTCCCGAACTCCCTGTTTCTCAATCAGAATTACCTTATGGACGGCTTCCCGCTGTTCTTCCAACCTTTTGGTTATCCCCTAGCAAAGAATTTTGTGTTCGCCTATGCTCAGCAGATCAACTTCAGCATCGAGCGCGATCTGGGCAAAGGTTTTGACTTCAATCTCGCGTACAACTTCAACGGCGGACGCCATCTGAACCGCCCCATCAACGCCAGCGCTCAGCGCGGCGACTTGCTGCTGGCGAACTACAACGCTGCTCTGACTGATCCCACTTCTTATGCAGCCATCGGCGGACCGCTGGGAGTAGGCAGCGGCCCCGCTTCGGATGGCTTTGCCCCTTGCGGGCAGAATCCGAGTGGGCAGCCATGGGTTTCCTCCGCACTCATGAATTTCTTCCGCCCCAGCGGTTTGAATGCCTCCATCGCCAACGCTTTGACCGCTGCCGGCGCCGGGGCTTGTGTGAACTTGGTGGCACCGGGAGTTCTACACTTTCTCCAGGCATCGGGTTACAGCACGACCGGCTTCAATACCTCCTGTAATCCCGCAACGCTTTCCGGCTGCATCCCTTTTGGCGACATGGATGCCAACTACTCGAATGGCAGTTCCGTTTACCACGGCCTCAGCGCCAACCTGCGCAAACGTTTCGGCGCGCACTATGAATTCCTCGCCTCCTACACCTGGTCCCATGCAATTGACGACTCAACCGATTTGCAGTCCCCCCTCACCCCGCAGGACAGTTACTACCCTTCTCTCGATCGCTCCAATTCGCTGTTCGACCAGCGCCACCGCTTCGTCTTCAGCGGCGTCTATCAGACGGGTAAATTCGGTGGCCGCGGCTTCGCCGGCAAGTTCTTCAGCGACTGGACCATTGCCCCGCTGATCGAATTCAGCTCTGGGCGGCCCTTCAACATCATCACCGGCAACGGCGATAATCTCCAGGAATCGTCCCTCACCGGTCGTCCCAACACCTTCGTCAACCCGGCCTGCACCGCACTCGGATACCCGGCGGTTCCGTCGAAGTATTCGCCAACAGGAATGTTTCAGGAGCCGTGCATTGCTGATTTCAACGGCACGCTGCTCTCACTCGATGGGAACCTGGGACGGAACGCGGGCATTACGCCCTGGACGGTGTTTGATGATCTACGCGTAGCCAAACGAATTTATTTCGGCGAGCGCTACAACTTCGAACTGATCACCGATATGTTCAACATTGCGAACCGCTACAACGTCTCGGCCGTCAGCCCGCTCTTCACCAACGCCGGCCAGGCCACCGCGGCATACGATCCGCGGCAGTTCCAGTTCGCGCTCAAGTTCAACTGGTGAGTCTCATATCTTGATCCGTCATCGTCTGGACTCCGTGAACCAGCTTCTCTGAATCCCGGAGTCCCGGCCAGGTCCCGTATCCCCGAAGCCGGAAGCCCGCTTCCCGGTGTTACACTTTCCCTTCACCCATCCTTGGCGCTTGCCGGAGCTCTTCTTCCAATGTCCCAACCCCACACGCCCAGCCCGCGGACTCGTGTCGTCCGCGAAGCTCATCGCGCGGTTTACGATCGCGAGGCCGCTTACCGCATTCTCGACGAAGGCTTCCTCTGCCACGTTGGCTTCGTCGTCGACGGCCAGCCCTTCGTAATTCCCACGTCCTACGGACGCAAAGACGCGAACCTCTATATTCACGGCTCCGCCGCAAGCCGCATGTTGCGCCACATGAAGGAAAGCATTCCCGTCTGCCTCACCGTGACGTTGCTTGATGGACTCGTACTCGCCCGCTCTATCTTCAATCAATCCATGAATTACCGCTCGGTGGTGGTCCTGGGAAAAGCGACTCTGGTGGATGATCCTGCGGAAAAGCTCGAAGCCCTGCACCTTCTTTCCGAGCACATTCTCCCCGGCCGCTGGGCCGACACCCGCCAGCCGAACGCAAGCGAACTGAAACAGACCTCAGTCTTACGCTTACCCATCGAAGAATTCTCCGCCAAGGTCCGCGTGGGGCCGGCCATCGACGATGAAGAAGATTATTCTTTCCCCACCTGGGCTGGAGTTATTCCTCTGGAGATGAGAGCAGGTGCGCCGATTAACGATTCGCGGCTGGATCCCGGGCAGGAACTCCCGGAATATGCAAACCATTACTCCCGAAAGCGATAGCGAGGATTTGCCTGCTTACGGAATTAGCAGCAGCTTCCCTACCAGCTTGCGCGCTTCCATGTCCTGGTGCGCTTGCGGTGCTTCTTTCAGCGGATACGTTTTGGCAATGCGCAGTTTGAGCTTTCCTCCGGCGATCATGCCGAAGAGCGCGCTCGTGCGCGCCAGCAATTCCTCGCGTGTAGCGGTGAAATGCGCCAGAGTGGTGCGCGCCATGTAGAGCGACCCTTTCTCCAATAACTTCGACGGATCGACCGGCAGTACGGAGCCGCTGGACATTCCATAAAGCACCAGCATTCCGCGCAGGCGCATGACGTTCAGATTTTTCTCGAAGGTCGCCTTGCCGACGCCGTCATACACCACTTCCACGCCCTTGCCGCCGGTCAACCGCTTCACTTCGGGTTCAAAATCCTGCCTGGTGAATACAATCACCTCATCCGCGCCCGCCTCGCGCGCCCGTTGGGCTTTCTCTTCGCTCGAAACCGTGCCAATCACCCGCGCCCCTATCGCGCGCGCCATCTGCACGAGCAAAAGCCCCACTCCGCCCGCGGCCGCGTGCACCAGAGCGGTCTCGCCGCTCTTCAGCTTGTGGGCGTCGTTCACCAGATAGTGCGCGGTCAGGCCGTGCACCATCGCCGCTGCGGCCTCCTCATCACTGATCGCCGCCGGCACGGGCACCAGAAGTTCCTCGGGCGATACCACGAACTCCGCATAGGAACCCAACACTCCGCTCCACGCCACATGGTCGCCCACCTTCACCAACTTCGCCTGCTCGCCCACCGCCGTGACCACTCCGGCGCCCTCCTGCCCAGGAATAAACGGCAGCGGCGTGCGGAACCTGCCATCGCGGAAGTAGCCATCGATCGCGTTCACTCCCGCAACCGATACCTTCACCACCGCCTCGGTAGGCTTCGCTGGACGGACCGGCACCTCCTCCAGTTCCATCACCTCCGGCCCGCCTGTACGTTGCACGCGGATCGCTTTCATGGTTTTCTCGCGGAGCAGCCCTCGATTACGGGATCAGCAGCAGCTTCCCAGTCGTCTTCCGTGCTTCCAAGTCCCGATGCGCCCGCTGCGCCTCAGACAGAGGATACGTATGTTCAATTCGCAGCTTCAGTTTTCCGGCAGTGATCATAGCAAACACGGCGCTCGACCGCTCCACCAGTTCCTCACGCGTAGCGATGTAGTTCGTCAGCGTGGGCCGGGTCACATAGAGCGATCCTTTTTGTGCCAACACAATCGGCTCAAACGGCGGTACCGCTCCGCTCGATCCCCCGAACAGCACCATCATGCCACGCGGACGCAAAACATTCAGTCCCTTCTCAAATGTTGTCTTGCCCACCGAGTCGTAGACCACATCTACGCCCTCGCCGCCGGTCAGGCGTTTAGTTTCAGCTTCGAAGTCTGCCTGCGTGTAGAGGATCACTTCATCTGCACCGGCCCCGAGCGCGAGCTTCGCCTTCTCCTCGGTAGAAACCGTCGCGATCACGCGCGCCCCGAGATTGTGCGCCATCTGCACCAGAAGCAGTCCCACGCCGCCCGCCGCGGCATGAACCAACGCCGTCTCGCCCTTCTTCAGCGGATAGGTGCTGTGCGACAAATAATGCGCCGTCATGCCCTGCAGCATTACCGCCGCGGCTTGCTGATCACTCACGCCCGGCGGAATCTGCACCAGTCGCTCCACCAACACCGCTTCGTACTCCGCATAAGAACCAAGCAGCCCGCTCCACGCCACACGATCTCCCACTTTCACGGACTTCACGTCTGCACCGACGGCGCTTACCACACCCGCGCCCTCTTGCCCCAAGACCAGCGGCAACGGCGCCTTGTACCGCCCCTCGCGAAAGTAGACATCGATAAAGTTCACGCCCGCGGCGGCCAGCTTCACCACCGCCTCATTTGCCTTCGGCGGTGGCCCGGGCAACTCCACCAGTTCCATCACTTCCGGCCCGCCGACCTGCTTCACCTGAATAGCTTTCATGGTTGCCTTGGATTCTATCTCCCGAACAAAGGATTCCGAGGGATGGCGCTTGCACCAGGTACTGGGTACTGGATACTGAGAACTGGGAACTGAGAACTGAACTCCTCTGCTAAACTTGCGATTCCGCTGCAAGGAGCCCTTCGTCATGGCCGAAAAGAAACCACAAACCTTCGCCAACCATGCGCGCCTTGATCCGCTCTTTCACTTTTTCGTCCTTCCGGTCTTCGGACTTTCCACCCTCGCGGCCATCGTCCTGTTCTTGTGGCACCCCAGTCTGCACTCGGCGTGGCGGTCCGTTCTCATTGCTGCCGCTACCGTCGCTGTGTTCAAGATCCGGCTGTACGCGCTCCGCGTGCAAGACCGCGTGATTCGTCTGGAGGAGCGTCTGCGGCTGGCTTCGCTTTTGCCCCAGTCGTCGCGGTCGCGCATTCCGGAATTCACTGAAGGCCAACTCCTCGCCCTGCGCTTCGCATCCGATGTAGAGGTCGCTAAGCTGGCCGAGAGGGCGCTCGCCGAAAAGCTTTCTCGGGCGGATATCAAGAAAGCGATTCAAACCTGGCGTCCGGACTACTGGCGCGTCTGAGTTGCAGTCGCGATAGCGCCGAGTAACCATTCGGCCCGATGCCAAAAGTAATCGCGGAGCTTGGTTTCAACGTTGACCCGAGGCGTAGCGAGGGGTACGATTTTTGATAGAATTCGGCAGATTTTAACCCCGCGGAGAAGTCCGCATCTCATAGATAAATATGCGCGTTGCAGAAATCCATGTGCGGATCGCGACACTAGCCGTTCTCGCTTTAGCGGCGTCCTCCTGCCAGACTGCGCAAAAGCCAGCATCCGTGGTGCCGGCAAAAACTGTCCCGGCCCTGACTGCCACGAAGGCTGCGCCTCAGCAACCGGCACCGCAGCAGACCCCTCCCGCTTCCGCATCGGTCGCCGCCGCCAAGCCGCCGCAGACCCAGACTCAGGCTTCGATTCAAGCCCCAGATCAAGTTTCAGCACAACCCCAAAATCAAGACAAGACCAAGCCAGAATCCCCGTCGCCAGCGCCCACAGCCGATCCCGTCGCTAGTCTCATCGCCGGCGTTGAAAAGGATTATCAAGCCGGACTTGACGCCTACAAGGCAGGCCAAACCGACACCGCGAAGCAGGATTTCGACAAAGCCATCAATGCGTTACTCGAAAGCAACCTGGATATCCGCTCCGACGACCGTCTGCAGCAAGAGTTCGACCGCATCGTGGAAGGCGTCAACCGTCTGGATCTCGCCAGCTTGGGCTACGCCTCCGACTCCGACGCCCAGAAGTCCGAGCCCGCACCCATCGATGAGACCAACGGCATCACACCCTCCGCTGACCCCAACGTGAGGGCCAAGGCTCAGGCCGAGATCAAGTCAACCCGTTCCGACCTGCCGCTCATGATGACCGACCAGGTCGCCGGCTACATCAGCTATTTCTCCAATCGTGGACGCGGCACCTTCGAGCGCGCCTTCGCCCGCTCTGGCCGCTATCACGACATGATGGTTACGATTCTCAAACAGGAAGGCGTCCCGCAGGATTTAATCTACCTCGCGCAAGCCGAGTCGGGATTTCATCCCCTCGCTGTTTCCCGCGTCGGCGCCCGCGGCATCTGGCAATTCATGGGCAGCCGTGCCCGGGGTTACGGCCTGCAGCACAGCATGTGGGTTGACGATCGCCAGGATCCTGAAAAATCCACACGCGCCGCTGCCCGACACCTAAAGGATCTTTACGCTCAGTTCGGCGACTGGTATCTCGCCATGGCCGCCTACAACTCCGGCCCCGGCACGGTGCAGGCCGCGGTCAAGCGCACCGGCTACGCCGATTTCTGGGAACTCTACCGCCGCAACGTTCTCCCCAAGGAAACCCGCAATTACGTTCCCATCATCCTCGCGATGACCATCGTGAGCAAGAATCTGTCGCAGTATGGCTTTGACGACGTTTCCATGGACGAGCCGGTGGCCTATGACACCGTAACCGTCAACTATCCCGTGGATTTGCGCCTGGCGGCCGAGTGCGTGGATGCGACCGCCGTCCAGTTGCAGGAGTTGAATCCCAGCCTGCTCAGGCTGACCACGCCTCGAGAAGGAACATTCGTGCTCCACCTGCCTTCGGGGACAAAAGATCAGTACCTTACCGCCATCGCCGCCGTTCCACCCGATATGCGCCTGTGGTGGCGCTATCACAAGGTTCAGCCCGGCGACACCCTCGCTTCGCTTTCCCGTTCTTACCGCGTCCCGGCCAAATCAATTGCCGCCGCGAATCACCTCGACGAGACGGACAAAGACCTCGAAGCCGACGCCAAGCTGGTCATCCCGCTGGCGGTCGGCAAGCATCCCGCTAGCGATACTGCCACCTACGCGCGCCGCATTACCCGCTACCACGTCCGCAAGGGAGACACCGTCGAGAGCGTAGCCGAGAACTTCGGCGTCTCCGCCCAGATGGTCCGCCGCTGGAACGGCCTGCCCCGCGGCTCCAGCCTGCGCGGAAGGAAAGTGCTGGCTCTGCACCTGCCGGTTTCGCCCAGCACCGAAGCCGTCGCCGACAAGCCTCCCGGGCACGGTCGAAGGACCACTCAAGCCGCCAGCGCGAAACTTCCGGCTGAGAACTCAGTAAGCGACTCCGTTCAAGATAGTTCCGGTCAACCCGGCGTTCTCCGCCACACAGTGAAAAGCGGCGAAACTCTCTATTCGATCGCCACCACCTACAAGACCACCGTCGCCGCTCTCAAGCGCAACAACGGCAACGTGGCCGTGCTCCACCCCGGCATGATCCTGATCGTCGAACCCAGCCGGTAGCCCAGCACGTAGACCCAACCTGTAGACGAAAACCAGCCGCCGAGCTTGCATCTCACTTCCTTTTTTCAACCTCGTCGCGTTCGAATCTTCTTCCCTTCCGCCCTTCCCTGTGGTAACAGGATAGGCAGGGTAGATGTGACCACGGCCCTTGCCGTCTGCCGCAAACGTCGTGCTATAATCGCCCGCCGTTCCAGCATAAGTTCTGGTGGTCTTTTAATTTCTCGTGCCCGGCAGCCTTGCGCAGCCGTTCCTGCGCCCGGAAGCCAAAACAAGATCAGGAGGAGCAATGACGTTCTACGATCCCACACTCTACGGCCGTGATGAAGAAGAAGAATTCGGCGACAGCGGTGCTTACAGTGAGTCGCTCGAAGAAGATTTCGAAGAGGAAGAAGAGGAGGAGGAAGAAGCTGGCGTGCCGGAACCCGCGATGAGTGAGCCGGTCATGCCCGCTCCCCCGCCTCCCGCACCCAGACCCGCCGCTCCCGCCGGAGGAGGCGGTGGCAGCAAGCCCGCCACCAAGAAGAAAGCGGCTAAAAAGAAGGCGGCTAAAAAGCCAGCCAAGAAGAAGGCAGCCAAAAAGCCTGCCAAGAAAAAGAAAGCCGCTAAAAAGAAGCCCGCTAAAAAGAAAGCGGCCAAAAAGCGAGCGAAAAAAGCAAAAAAGAAAGCAGCGAAGAAACGGCGTCGCTAAGAGCTAAGAGGAACATCCACATTCAAGAACCGCGGCCCACGGGTCGCGGTTCTTTTCTTTGTGCTCCCGCTCACCATGCGCGCGAGCGTTCAATCTGGCCATGGTTCGTGCGCTTCTGCTCGACAGACCGTTGGATCACGGTCTTGAGCCGATCCTCATCGTCATCGGCGAGCGCCACGAAGCGAAATGGTTGCAGGCCCCAGGAGAGCGGGCTGAGCATTTCCGCCGAACCCAGCACCATGCCGGCCGCGGTCAGAAACATTAATTTTGCGCTGGATCCCGTGTTCACCGGATGAGGCACGGAGAGCAATCCGCCCGTAAGAGAAACAACCTTCAACTTGGCTGAGACCCGGCGGCCGTCACCAAGTCGAAGCACCGCTGGAGTGCGTTCGGTGAAATGCACTCTCGTGGCCCGCGGCGCGGGCTGAGATTGAGGGAGGGACAACATTAGCTCAAGTATCTTCCCTAATGGCCCCATTCGAGCAGATTACGGAAGGCCTTGTCCGCAGCCGATTACGGCCCTCTATTTCTTCCCCTCCACCGCCGCCCGGCACTTCCCATACAACTCGAGCAAATGCCCGGCATACTCCTCGGGCTTCGATGCCGAACCCGTGCCCTGAAAACCCACACCCGACGAAGTGGTCCGTCCATACCCTGTGGTCATCGCGACAAATTTCATCAGATCAAGCGCGATATCCTCATTACGACGCGCGCTCCCATGCAAAGCTGGACCTTCATCCATAAGTCCTTCTCCTGAACCCGAAATATAAGGAAGTCCCTCGTCGTCTTCCAAGTCTTCCATAACGAAGCGATCCGTAATCATGTCTTCGATAGCGTTCAAAACTCCGCCCACGATGATAGCAGGGTCGACACCCTCCCGCCCCGCACCCAGCCGGGCGTCATCCCGAGTCCCGCGTTTTCACCAGCGGGACGAGGGATGTCCCCGGTACACTCAGCCGTCTCGGGTGCCTGGATTCGCACTCAATCACCGGTCGGCAATTGAAAATCCACCTGCGCGGTCCGGCGCAGCCGATACATCAGCCACAGCGAAGCCGCGAATAGAAACGGAGAAGAATAAAATCCCGGCCCCGGATACGGCACCGTCACGGCAGCCACAGTATGTCCCAGAATCGAAAACAGGGCAGATCCCAGCCCGCTAAGAAACATGAGGACGGCGTAAACCCACGCCAGAGGCCGCAAGCCGCTCATCCCGCGCCCTGCCACCGGAGTCAGAAAAAACAGCACACCGCAGGCCACGATCAGCGCTGCCAGCCACTCCCCGAAATCGAATGTTCCAGTGGGAAACCAACCCCAGCGCCCGCGCAGGATGGTCACGGTTGGGTTGTACACGGCAAGAAAGCCGCTGGACGCCGCGTCGAAAATATGCAGCGCGAACGCCACGCACAGCGCAAACCACGCACTGCCAAATCCCGGCGCTGAAAGTGCAGCTGCTTGCTTCACGAAACCGCCTGTCAAAAGAATTCTCAATCACCAATCCAAGAATTAGCAATTAAAAATGGTCTCTTGAGAGCGCACGGATGGGCACCGGCATCGCCATCCTCCCGCTACCGCGCCACTTCGCTCATCAGCGCCAGCAGGTTTCCTTCCGAATCGCGGAAAAACGTCATCCATAAATCATGCGTCGGCATTTTCGCGATCACATGCGGTTCGTCCTCAAAATGCACTCCGCCTTCTTTCAGTTTGCCGTATGCCCCGTGAATGTCGGGCACGGAAAAATACAGGACCGAACTGGGATGATCGAACTCCGGCTTCTCCGCCCGGTCCAGCATCAACCGCACCCCTCCGCAATCGAAAAATGCTAGCCCCGGCGGCGCTTTGAACAGCAACTTCAGCCCCAGCTTGTCCTGGTAGAAGCCCGTCGCCCGTTCCACATCCTTCGCATTGATGGCAATCTGGCCGAGGCGCGTAATTCCAATTCCAGTCGCGCTCGCGCTCATGTCTCTGACCTCCTGAGTTAGTTTAAGCGGGGGGACGCTCCATGCCCTGCGAAGATTAACACGACATTCATCAATTCGAGAAAGGTGCGACGTCTGGGGGGGCCAGCCCCTAACCATATACTTTGCCATCAGCGCTCGCGTGCGGCTTGTCGCAGCAGCCTCCGGATTTCCGTACGGTCCGACTCGCTCGTGTTCTGCGGGTTTTTCAAGTCGATCTTCAAGATCAAATGGCCAAGCTGGTCAGCCTCGGAACGATTTAAATTTAGACTTCCAACCAGGCACTGTTCGACGTCGTAAAGCAGTTGTGCGTCCGCCTTTAGGAATCGCGGATCCTGCACGAGTTTTCTCGACAGACCTGAAACTCTCACCACCAATCCCCGCGGCGGCGCCATAAGCTCGGGATGGGCATCTGGAGGCTGCGCGTAGATCCAGTCAATAAACAGAGAGTCGAAGTTCGCATGCCAATCGCGTGCGAGGGAGGCGAACCGGTACATCGCGGCACCATTGATGCTCAACCGCCGGTCACCGGTGAGGATTGATCGAACCAGCGGTTCGTAGGAACGGTTCGGGCGGGCGCGCTCGATCGCCAGCGCGAGGCTCTCCTGCGGCCCATATGTCCGATTTTTTCCTGAAGGCGACTGATAGAACCAGCGTAGGACGCCGGGCAGCGAGGCTGGACCCTGGACCCGCCAACGTGCCAGAGGAACATCCGGCGATTCTGGCCAACGCTTCTCCGCCTCGTCCAGGATCGCTGTGGAACTTTTCGGTCTAAGGCTCGCAGCCGCAATCAGCCACCGGGAGCCCGATCCTCCTGAATTCTTAGCTTCGCTTTCCGGGCTTGCGAGACGAAGAAGCAGCTCCGCGTCGGATGGCCCCAACAGGTCCCTCGCGTGCAAAAGCACAAAATTCTGCATCGCCTGCAACCACCCCCTATACGGCTCGTAACGGGCCGGATTCGTCCGTACGGCAAGAGCAGGATCGGAGGATTGAATTCGCCCCTTGAGCAAACCGACAAGCGCATCATGGTCCAGTTCGGATGCGGCGTGAAGCAGGTCGTCTTCTGAGTAGGGATAGGTTACGTTGTTGGGGCTGGAAATGGTGCCAAGACACAAGATGGTCCACTGCCTGTCAGGTGCCGGCAGTTGAGCGACTTGCCTGCGAATGGCCTCAAGCTCCGGACGGGCCAGGTCGAAAACATCCCAGGCTCGCTCCAACTCCAAAACGAACCAGGCGACTGAATACTTGCGCTCCCCGTAGTGGTCCCAATAGTCGCTGAAATTCGTGTAGCCACTTACGTCGAGGTAAGGATTGATCACTTCCCGGGCCACATCGCCGACGGTCTCAGCCACAGCCGGCCAGCTCTCAGGCTTGTTCGAAGGAAAATAATCAACCGGAAGCGGGCAGCGGTACGAAGGATTACGGTCCGATTGTAGCGGTGCAATCTCGGCAAGCAAATGCGGATCGTTCTTGCGGCCAAGAGCAAAGACGGCCAGCGAACGCATTTTCGGGTCCGGGCTTTTCAGAAGAGCGACAAGGTTAACCGAGTCGAGAGATGGGTCGCTAAGCTCAGCCAGATAGGACCGCATTTCCGGTGTCGCTTCAAATCGCGCGTACTCACACAGGAATACGACCTTAGGCTCCAGGGCAGCGAGCGTTTTAGCCTCGCGTGTTTCCTGAAGATCCGAGGAAGGTGCCGGCAGCCCGAAAAAACCCTGCGCGAAAGCAAGAAAAATGCTAATCACAATAAGAGGACGTACGAATCGCCGCCTGTGCAACCGGCAGACCCAGAGGCACATCGCAATCAAAATCCGTTGCCGCCCCGAAGACATATCGATCTCTCAAGCATTCCACAAAGGAACGCACACAGTAGAACTTCTTGTGCGCGGGCTGTGGGCGTGTGACAGTCCAACGCGAAGTTAACTCAAACTCCCCCGGGATCTATTCCATCCTGCCGGCGGCCGGACCCACCGCGGTCGCCTGCTCGGTCTTGGGGTCGATGCCGATCAGCGCCACTCCGCCCACTCCCTCGCGGCCGATCGTAACCACATGGCCGCGAGCCCTCAAGTCGGCCTGCACTGCCTCGGGCAGGGTGCTCGGCACAGACAGGCTGCCCAGGCGTGCACGGTCCTGACCGAAGGAGCTGATGAAATGCTCGGTAGAAAAGCGCGGCGCCTTAAACGCTTCTTCGGGACTCATCCCGAAATCCACATAGTTGAGGATCACCTGGATCGCCCCCTGATCCTGCATGTCGCCGCCCGCTACCGAGATCGCCATCACAGGTTGGTTGTCGTGAAACAGCAGCGTCGGGCTCAGCGTGATCCGCGGCCGCTTGCCAGCCTCGATAACATCCGGAGTTCCCGCAAACGTGTTCAGACTGCTGAGCCGGCTTCCGTGAATAATGCCAGTGCGTCCAGCCACGCCCGCGGTGCTCGACAGCCCGCTCGGAGTCGCCGCGATGACGTTTCCAAACTTATCCGTCACACACATCACGGTGGTTCCCCCATGCCATGGCCCGGTGATGGTCGGCGGCTTGGTAGGCTTCATATTGTACGGATCACCCGGCCGGAGCTCGAGAGATGCCTTTTTCGAATCGATCAGCTCCCGCCGCATTTCCGTGTACTGATCGGAAAGCAACTGCCGCATTGGCACTCTCGCAAAGTTTGGATCGCCGTAATACTCGTCGCGATCCGCCAGCGCCAGTTTCTCCGCTTCAATCACCGTGTGAATGTAATCCGCCGAATTGAAACCCATCTTCTTCAGGTCGAAGCCTTCCAGCAGACGCAGCGTCTGCAAAAGATAAGGCCCCTGCGTTAGCGGACCGGCCTTATAGACCATATATCCGCGGTACGTGGTCGTGAGCGGTTTCACCACGGGAGTTTTGTGCGCAGCGAGATCCGCCTTGCGAAGGAACCCTCCTTTTTCGATATACCAGGCTTCCAGAGCGTCGGCGATGTCGCCGCGATAGAAGCGGTCCGAGACAGCTTGCAGTTTCTGCTGCCGCGTACCTTTCGCGGCCTTCTCCGACTCCACCAATTTGCGAAAGGTCACCGCCATATCCGTCTGCCAGTTCACCCCGGTCTCGATCCTCGTCCCGCTGCCGGTATCGATATACCAACTCGGGCCGCCAGCGTCGAGAATGGCCAGCGTCGGCTGCACAACCTCCCCGAAGCTTTTGGTTCCGTAAAGTTTCAGCAGGGTAACGATTGCATCGATGGTGCTCGGCACAGCGGCAGCCTTGACATCGCCGTCCGGGATTCCGTGCTCCATGTACCAGGCAATCGCTTTGGGATCGCGAGGTGCTTCCCCTTGTCCCTCAAGCAGCTTCACGTTTTTCTGGTCCGCGCTGTAAACCAGAATCGGAACCTCCCCACCCACGCAGAACGCGCCTACATAAGTTACGGAGAGTGCTAGCAGAGTCGCGGCCCCGGCATCGGCGGCGTTCCCGCCCTGTTCCAGAATCTTGATGCCGGCCGCAGTCGCGGCAGGTCGACCGGAAACAACCACCCCCTGGCTTCCGGCGGCGACACTCGGTCCCCGGCGGCCGACCGGCGTCTTAGCAGCCTGCGGCCAAGCCAAGGTCGCGAGTAAAAGCAGACAAACGGATGACATCGAAATGATCTTGCGCATAAGAGGTCGTCTCCGTAGGCAGACTCGTGTAACTAGCAAACTCATGTGGGGACAGCCGCCCTCGGCTGTCCAGCGGCCCGGAAATATCGGGCCGCAGCCGCTCCTCACTATAGTCCTGTCATCCTGAGCGAGGCCAAAGGGGATCCCACCAGGCAGAAATGGAGATTGGCGCACTCATGTTTCCTGCTCACGCACCACGAAGGAGGCTGTCCCGGTTTCGAGGTGCCCGCGAGGACGGGCCAGTCGCGTCCACTACCGTTTTACCGATCTGAATCATGAAGGCGTCATCATCACGAAGGTGTCATCCTGAGCGCAGCCGTTCTTCAGGCGGAGCGAAGAGCCTGCCCTGAGCGAAGTCGAAGGGATCTCCTGCGCCTCAACGCTGTCCTTGGAGCTGGTTCACCCTTCATGTTTCTTGCCCACACCACCACGAAAGAGAGAGCGCCCGCGCGTATCTTCCCTAAGTCTATGTAATCGGCACTCGCCTCCTACGACTGCCAGCCTCGAGCGCCGATTTTCAACGCCTTCCCTTCGCCCCCACGTTTTTCGTGCCGATATTTCGGCACCCGTCCAACTCCATCCCCCTCAGCCGCTTGCCGCCAAGCAACTATAGCTTTAAGGTGGTTTTCCGAGTTTTCCGAAATTTCCACAATGTTCCGGTTGGAAACGACGTTATGTTCCGACTGGAACATTCAGCGCAATGTTCCAGCGGGAGATTAAACCGCTCTCACCACCGGTGACTCCCGCCAGAAAACTTTGGGCTGATCCCTCAAGTGTTCCGACGCCCCGCCGATGAAGCCTGAGGTGAAGTAACGCTCCAAACCGAGTAAAGACTCGCACTTCGCCTCGGAGGCTCAACAACAATGTCCCGCCTGTCATCAGCGTCACCGCAGCGTCGCGTCTTCCTATTTCTAACCCTGGCGATTTTCTTCTCGCTTCTTTCTCTCGACCTTCCCGCCGCAGTCCTCGCGAAAAAAGCCCAGCCCGCGGCCGATCCCACGAATCCTCCGCTCACCCAACCTCCGTTCATCCAGGTAAAGGACCGCATCACCTCCTACATTGATGACGATCAACGAGTCACGCTGCGCGGCAACGTCCATCCCTTGGCTCAGGCCCAATACGACGCCGGCGCAGTCGCGCCCGACTTCCCCATGGAGCACATGCTTCTCACGCTGCTGCCAGACTCGACGCAGCAGGACATCCTGAATCAGCTTGTCGAAGCGCAAAACAACCCCGAGTCTCCTTACTACCATCAGTGGCTCACACCCGAGCAGTACGGCGAGCGCTTCGGCGTCTCCGATTCCGACGCGGCCCAGGTCGTTGCCTGGCTACAGGAGCAGGGCATGCAAGTGGAAGAGTTCACGGCCGGCCGCCGCTCCATCATCTTCACCGGCACCGCCGCGCAGGTACAGGCCACGTTCCACACTCCGATTCACATATATAAGATTGGCGACGAAGTCCATCACGCCAACGTGAACGATCCTGAAATCCCCGCGGCTCTGGTTCAGGTCGTGGGAGGCGTGGTCTCGCTGCACGACTTTCACAGCGAACCAATGCACGGCATGGTCCGCAAGCCAGCCCCTGACCTCAGCAGCGGCGGCGCCTACTACCTTGCTCCTGCAGACTTCGCCACCATCTACGATCTGAATCCGCTGTATCAGCAATCGATCAACGGCAACGGCCAGTCCATAGCCATCGTTGCCCGTTCCAACATCAACATCGCCGACGTGCGCCAGTTCAGAACATTCTTCGGCCTGCCCGCCAACGACCCGCAGATCGTCGTCAACGGAACCGACCCGGGCATCTGGAGTGCAAATGAAGAAACCGAAGCCGATCTCGACGTGGAGTGGTCCGGCGCCGTGGCCAAGAACGCGACCATCAAATTCGTCGTGTCGAAGTCTACAAATTCAAGCGATGGTGTGGATTTGTCAGCGCAATACATCGTGAACCGAAACCTCGCGCCCGTGATGAGCACCAGCTTCGGCCTGTGTGAGGCGGCGCTCGGTTCTTCGGGAAACAGTTTTCTAAACAGCCTGTGGCAGCAAGCCGCGGCAGAGGGCATCACCGTATTCGTTTCCTCAGGAGACAGCGGCGCGGCCGGCTGCGATTCCGCTTCGGCATCAACCGCCACGCACGGACGCGCCGTCAACGGCCTATGCTCCACGCCTTACAGCGTTTGTGTCGGAGGCACCGAGTTCAATGACTTATCGAACCCGACGCTCTATTGGTCGCCCTCGAACACTTCTGGCACGCAGGAATCAGCGCTCAGCTACATCCCCGAAGTGGTCTGGAACGCAAGCGGTCCCGGCTACGGACTGTGGGCAAGCGGCGGCGGCGCGAGTATCGTCTATGCCAAACCTTCCTGGCAAGCCGGCGCCGGCGTTCCGGCGGATGGGAAGCGCGACGTCCCAGACGTGGCGCTCAGTTCCGCGGGTCACGACGGCTACCTCATTTTCCAGAACGGCGAGCTCTATGTGGTCGGCGGCACCTCGGCGGCGGCGCCGTCATTTGCCGGCGTGATGGCGTTGGTGGTCGAGAACACAGCTGCGCGGCAGGGCAACGCCAACGTTGTGTTTTATTCTCTGGCCAGCAAGCAGAGGGCAGGCGGAGCATCCGTTTTTCACGCCATCACCATTGGCAACAACAGCGTGCCGGGACAGGCTGGCTTCAACGCTACCGCGGGATACGATCAGGCCACCGGACTCGGCTCGATCGATGGCTCAGTTCTGGTCGATCACTGGGCCGGCGCTACAACTCCGCCCTCGTTTCACGCGGCGGTTTCAGCGAGTTCGCTTTCCGTTAACGGCGGATCGAACAAGAGCGTCACTCTGAATGTTACGGTCAGCGGAGGCTTGAACGCCGCTGTGGCCTTCTCGATAACCGGATTGCCCAGTGGAGTCTCTGGCGCCTTCACGCCTTCCAAGCTGTCTGCTCCGGGATCAGGCAGCAGCATCCTCAAGCTCGCAGCGACGACTACCGCGAAGGCTGGCACTTATTCGGCTACGGTGTCGGCCACCAGTGGCGCAACGAAGCAGCAGATGCCGCTTTCGGTCATCGTTGTGCGCTAGGT